>Ga0315282_10000030_pt1 | contig 301318 bp, 348 predicted proteins | sample YL17G07_20_MG_FD_203693 | JGI IMG/M metagenome (GOLD analysis project Ga0315282, IMG submission 203693) | Sediment microbial communities from Yellowstone Lake, YNP, Wyoming, USA - YL17G07_20 | ecosystem: Environmental > Aquatic > Freshwater > Lake > Sediment | place: USA: Wyoming | collected...
CAGGAGAGAGAAGTGAAGACGATTTGACTCATAAACTGGTTGATATAATAAGAATAAATCAAAGATTGAGAGAAAATATTGAAATTGGTGCACCAGACTTTATAATAGGAGACTTGTGGGAACTTTTACAATATCATGTTGCAACATTCATGGATAACTCTTTATCTGGAATTCCTGCTGCAAGACATAGGTCAGGAAGACCTTTGAAGACTTTGGCAGACAGACTTAAATCAAAGGAAGGAAGATTCAGACAAAATCTAACAGGAAAAAGAGTTAATTTTTCAGCAAGAACTGTTATATCACCTGATCCTTGCATAAGTATAAATGAGGTTGGAATTCCAAAAATCATAGCAACAGAACTAACAGTTCCTTTGACTGTGACTGAATATAACATTGATTATGTTAAAGAACTTATATTGAAATCTCCAGTATGGCCTTCAGTAAATTATGTTGTCAGGCCTGATGGTAAAAGAAAAAAAGTAACAGAAGAAACAAAAGAAGAAATAATAAAGGAATTAGCTCCTGGATTCGTAGTAGAAAGACATCTACAAAATAATGATATAGTTTTATTTAACAGACAACCTTCTCTGCACAGAATGTCTATAATGGCTCATAGAGTTAAGGTAATACCATGGAGAACATTTACAATAAACTTGTGTTCTTGCCCACCATATAATGCAGACTTTGATGGAGATGAAATGAACTTACACGTTCCGCAAACAGAGGAAGCTCAGGCAGAATCAAAATTATTAATGGAAGTACAAAAACACATAAGATCTCCAAGATTTGGGGGACCAATAGTTGGTTGTCAAGAAGATCATCTTTCAGGAATCTATATGCTAACTCGTAAAGACACCGAGTTAACAAGAGAAGAAACTTTCAAACTTTTATCTGATATTGGTTTGATTATAGAACTACCAAACAAAAAAACATTTAGCGGAAAAGAAGTTTTCAGCTTCTTGCTGCCTAAGAGTTTAAATATAGAATTTAAAGCAAAAGTATGTGGTTGTGAAAACTGTGTAAAAGGAACATGCCCAAATGATGGTTATGTTGTTATAAAGAATGGAGAGCTCAAAAGAGGTGTGATTGATTCAAAGGCTATAGGTTCTGAACATGGAAAATTAATTGACATAATAGAAAAAGAATATGGAACAGAAATAGTTCACGAATTCATAGACAGAGTATCTAAGCTCGCAATTAAATACCTTGATAAAAATGGATTCACAATGGGTTTAGATGATGTAGACCTAAGCACGGACATTCTTGAAAGGGTAAATAAAATAATTCAAGAATCTGAAAAAGAAGTTGATAATTTAATAAAACTATACAAAGAAGGAAAAATAGAAGTTCTTCCTGGCAGTACGATGAAAGACAGTTTAGAGGCTCATATATTAAGAACATTGTCAAAATCTACTGAAACCATGGAAAAAATAGTTAAAGATTATTATAAAGAAAACTGCGCAATGATTATGGCAAAATCTGGAGCAAGAGGTTCAATTAGTCATATGACACAAGTAGCTGCATCTGTTGGACAAGCTAGAATATTAGGAGAAAGAATTCATAGAGGTTATAGAGATAGAACATTATCACATTTTGTAATAGGAGATCTTTCCCCAGCAGCTCATGGATTTGTGAGAAATTCTTTTAAGACTGGTTTAAATCCATTTGAATTTTTCTTTGATGCAGTATCAGGAAGAGAAAATTTAATGGATAAGTCACTAAGAACTAGACACAGCGGTTATTTGGAAAGAAGATTAATGAACGCCTTGCAAGATTTAAAAATTGGATATGATCATACTGTTAAAGACAATAGAAATATTGTAGTTCAGTTTATACCTGGAGAAGATAACATTGATCCATCAAAATCAGACTGGGGATTTTTAGATATAAAATCAATTGTGCAATCGGTATTAAGGTGAAAATATGAATTTAGATGAAGCAAAAAATATCTTGCCCCCTAAAATTATAGGAGATATAAAAGAAGCATTCCAAGAATTTAAGCTTAATAGTTCTCAGAAAGAAAAGGTAATAGAAAAAGTTGTTAAACTTTATCACAACACTTGTTATGAAATAGGAGAAGCTATAGGAGTTGTAGCAGCTCAAAGCATATCTGAACCTGCTACTCAGATGACAATGCGTAGTTATCATATGGCAGGTGGTGAAATTAAAGTAACGTTAGGATTGCCTCGTTTGATTGAAATATTTGATGCAAGAAGAACTCCAAAAACTCCTACAATGACAGTTTATTTGAAAAAGGAATATAATACTATGGAAAAAGCTCAAATAGTAGCAGCTGAAATACAAGAAACAAAAATGATTGACATTGCAATTGAACCTGCTGTTGACCTTTTGAATATGCAAATTGAAATTCCACTAGATTTTGACATCTTAAAAGAAAAGAGTTTAAAAATAAATGACATTGTCAGAGTTTTAAAAGAAAATATAAAAGATGTTAATATCAAAGTAACTAAAGATAAAATAATAATAAAACCAAAAGAGGAAATAACAATAAAACAACTGCAGAAATTGAAAACAAAAATATTAGAAACTCATATTAAGGGCGTTAAAAAGGTCTCAGAGGTTAGAGTTTCCCAGAAAGAATCAGAGTGGGTTATAAATACACTCGGCAGTAATTTACCAAAAGTTCTAGAGGTCAAAGGCGTTGATACCAGAAGAACAACTTGTAATAATATTCATGAAATTTTGAAAGTTTTTGGCATTGAGGCTGCAAGAATGTCTATAGTCAACAATGCAATGGAAACTTTGAAAGAAGGTGGGTTAGACGTTGATGTCAGACATGTAATGCTTGTTGCTGATATGATGACAGCTGACGGAAATATAAAGGCTATTGGAAGATATGGTGTTGCAGGCTCAAAAGGTTCTGTATTAGCAAGAGCGAACTTTGAAGAAACGATAAAACACTTAACCAAGGCTGCTGTAAGAGCTGAAAAGGATAATCTTGAATCCATTATAGAAAACGTTATGATAAATCAGGTTGTTCCTGTTGGTACTGGAATGTTTGATATAGTTTTTAGACCTAAAAAGGAAGAAAAATAGGATTTTCTTAAAAATGCGAAGCTTAGAATGCGCAACTCAAGTGTTTTCATAAAATAGTTGCGCCGGTTCAAATCCGGCCCCCTGCACATCTGATTTTTCTTAATTACGATAAGTTTAAAAGTATTAAAAATAAAAACTGATTTTATGTTAGAAGAGTTGAGAACTGCCTTAGAAGAGAAAAATGTAGTAATCGGTAGCAAACAAACAATAAAACATTTAAAGCTAAAAAAAACTAAATTAATTGTAATTGCTAACAACTGTCCAGAGAATGTAAAAAAGGATATAGAACATTATTCAAAATTAACAGGAATAAAGGTTGAAAAATTTGATGGAACAGCCAAACAATTAGGAGTGTTTTGCGGAAAGCCATTTGCAATAGCTACTTTGGCGATAAAAGTGAAATAAATGAGAAATTTTGATACGGATATTATAAATGTGATAAACGCTTTTGAAAAACTGACAAAAACAGAGGTTAGGGATTGTATATGTTCTGATGCAGTTTATTTTCTTATTAATACTGGAAAAATGGCAATAACGATTGGAAAAAATGGACAAAACATAAAAAATGCTGAAAGAATTCTTAAAAAACCTATAAAAGTTTTTGAATGGAATGAAGGCATTGAAGAATTTATAAAAAATATGATACCACAAGCTCAAAAAATAAGTATAAACGGGGAAAAAGTGACTGTGACTATAACTGTTGAGACTAGAGGTGCAGTTATAGGAAGAGGCGGAGGAAATATAAAAGCTATAAGAGAGTTTCTAAGCAGAAACAGCAACATAAAAGAACTAAAGATTCTTCCTTAAATATAGACTCCAAAAGCAATGTATAAAATAATAATTATCATAATAGCTGTTATTGCTATTGTTATATTATTTGATTTTTTCTTTGCATACTTTTCTGCTATAGATTTAACAATTAATCCTCCGTCTAATGGATAAATTGGGAGAATGTTAAAAACTCCAACAAATATATTGAGAGAAGCTATCATACCCAAAAGGGGAAATGCAATTAAAAATAGACTTGCATCATTTGCATTAATCTTTGAACCTATTCCAATATAAGGAAAACCCTTTATGTCTGGGTGTTCTCCTAATTTTAGATTATAGTCCATTTCATTGACTTTTAGTTTAACAGAATCCCCTGGTTTGTACATTGAAAGAGTTTTAAATAAAATTAAATTTGACATAGATTTTGTGATGTTTTCTGTATTAGACTTAGATACAGTTAAAACTAAAAAGGAATATTCATCAAAACCCATTTTTAATTCTTTATCATTTATGCTTTCTAAAATCATTCCTGGCTTTAAACCCAAAGAAGCAGCAGGGGATGTTTCATTTACACTTGTTATTATTAACCCATTAAAATTAGAAGACCAAATTAGATTTTGAACTAAAAACATCACTAATAAACCTATAACAATATTAATAAAACTTCCAGAAGAAAAGATTCGTAATTTTGTCATAAACTTAGATTTTTTAAGTTGTTTCTCATCAGGCTCAACAAACGCTCCTGGAATTGAAAAGAGTATAGCAGCTAAAAATAAAGTAAGATCAAAGGTTTTGGTATAAATAAAATAAATGATTGCAACCGGTATTGATATAAACTGTAAAAGTAATAGCATCAAGCCAACATCTTTTAATTTTATTCCCTCGGCTCTTGCAACAATTCCATGCAGTGACTCATGAGGTATTAAAATCGTTGCAATAACCACTATCCAAAACCAAAATGGTATGCCAATAAATCCTGGACCAACAGTTGTTTGCGAAGATGGAAAAGGAATAGCAAGAGCCAGTGCTGGCTGGGTTACAACGCCTGTGTAAACCAGATAAGCAACATTCAAAATAAGATAAACCCCGCTTATCATGTAGTACAGACAGACAAGAAAAGCAATTGTTCCCACTATTTTCCAAAATAAAATTGATTTTTTAGCTATTTTATCCAAAATATCTCTAAATCTTTTTGTTCTTTTCATAAGCAAAAAATAATTGAAGTCTATGTTTTCTCTATCCTTCATTATTAAAACTGCTAATATTCCAAAAAATATTATTACTGATAACAAGTAGAGGTCTATCATATGCTGATTTTGAACATATATATTTAAATACGTTTACAATAAATAATTAGACAGTGAATCCAATGGAAAATTTAAGTCAGTTAAGTAGAAATGTTTTTGCTAGTCTTAAAAAGAAACAATAAAATTCCATTGGCTTTTTCTGAGCTCAGCTTTTAGAGCAAAGATTTTAACTTTCTGAAAAGTCTAAAATTTGGGTTCAGACCTTAAGCTAAAAAAGGGGTGATAAAAATGACAGGTGAATCACAAAAATAATAGAAGACTTTACCAGATATGTGGACAGCATGACTGGTTGCTGCACAAGCTTCAAGAAAAAAGAATCCCAAATAATATTGAAGTAGTTTCACACGATGAGGCATTGAGTAAATATTTTGGAGAAGACTTGTTGTTTGAATATGCTTTGGGATTAGAAAAACAATTTCCACCAGGAATAGCTTTTACTGATGTGATTGAGGGACAACCTGAACTAAAAAGAGATTTTAATAGAAATAAAAGACTTGTATTCTTTGGAGTAGCCAAATATAAAGTAGATGATACAGCAAGAGAAATTTACAGAGATGTTTACGGAGAAGAACCAAAGGATGGTATTTTACCAGTAATGGTAGGGTATGCGATGGGCATAGACGTTTCAAGAATACCAGAATTCAATGACCTAAATATTGGAAGATATATGAGCTCTGTAATTGTAGACCATAGATTTAGAACAAAAGGAGTAGCACCTGAAATGGTGAGGTCTGTCTTAGAAGAATTTGATTCTAGTGGTACAAATTCTTTCTTGACAGCATGGTGTCACAATGGACTTAAAATGCATCACAGCTATTATCCACCAATTATATTTTGGCATAGAGAAGGCTATGAATTTTCAGATGCAGAATCTATAAAAAGAATAACCGGTGGAATAAAAAGAATGCATCATGAAGAAGGAATATTTGGCAGAAACTATAGTGTAAAAGAAATCAGAGCTGGAGACTTGGAGATGTTAAAGAGATATGATGGTTTTGATCCAGAAAGAAGAATAGGAATACTAGAAAATTACTATGAACCTATAGGACATGGAGAGAAAAGATGGGATGGCGTTGTAATGTTGAGAGAATCTAAACAAAGAAAATCTTAAATCTGAAACAGATAATACTAATAAAGAAGAAAAACCATAAGTGAATATTATGACAGAAGGACAAAAAGAATTGGAAGAAATAAGAAAAATGGGAATTGAACCCTATCCGTACAAATTTGATAGGATTCATTTTATCAAAGAAGTTATAGAAAAGTATTCAGATGTTAAGGCCGGAGAGAAAAATGAGAACATCAAAATCGCAATAGCTGGAAGAATAAGATCAAAAAGACAGCATGGAAAACTTAGCTTTGCTCATATTGAAGATTCTACTGGAAGAATGCAAATTTATGTTAGCATAGACAATGTTGATAAAAAAGAGTATGAGCTGTTTCAGAAATTAAATATAGGAGATATAATTGGGGTTGAGGGCGGAATAATAAAAACCATAAAAGGTGAATTGAGCATACTTGTTAAGAAATTGACCTTGCTGACAAAAGCTATAAGAACTCTACCGTCTGAATGGTACGGCTTGAAGGACGTTGAAATAAGATACAGACAGAGATATGTTGATTTGATAATGAATCCTGAGGTTAGAAAAAATTTTATAATTAGGACAAATGTTATTGACGCTATAAGAGAATTTCTTAATAAAAAAGGATTTTTAGAGGTTGAAACCCCTGTGCTTCAACCAATATACGGAGGGGCAGCAGCTAAACCTTTTGTAACATTTTTGAACCAGTTAAAAACAAATGTCTATCTTAGAACTTCTGATGAATTATACCTGAAAAAATTAATCATTGGAGGTTTTGACGGAGTTTATGAATTTGCAAAAGATTTTAGAAATGAATCTATAGATTTAAAACATAACCCAGAATTCACTCAAATAGAGATTTATAAAACCTATATAGATTATCAGGGCGTTATGGATTTGTTTGAAGAACTAATTAAACATGTGGCAAAAAAAGTTCTTGGAACAACTAAAATAGAATACCAGGGTCAAAAAATTGATTTGACTAAATGGGAAAGAATTACAATGGTAGATGCCATAAAAAAGTATCTTGGAGAAGATGTTAGCAGAATGAATATAAAAGAATTAAGAAAAACTGCAGAAAAGCATAAAGCAGAAATTTCAGACGAAATGACAAAGGGAGAAATAATAAATGCTTTGTTCGAGACTTTTGATAAAAAAATAATTCAGCCAACATTAGTCATGGATTATCCAAAGGAAACAACACCACTTTGTAAATTAAAAAGAGGCAATCCAGAATTTGTTGAAAGATTTGAACCATTTGCAGCTGGATTAGAACTAGGAAATGCATATTCAGAGTTAAATGACCCTGTTTTACAAAGAAAGTTTTTAGAAGAGCAAGTCAAAATGAGAAAGAGGGTTGATGAGCCTTGGACAGAAACTTTAGATGAAGATTTTATTAGAGCTTTAGAATATGGAATGCCTCCTCTAGGTGGTATCGGCATTGGAATTGATAGGCTTGTCATGTTGTTTACAAACTCGGCCTCTATTAGAGATGTTATTTTCTTTCCATTCATGAAGCCTGAATAGACATAGAAAATTATTATTTTTCTTTTAAATAAGTAATTAGAATAGGTACAGTAGGATAACGATAATAATCGCCACTATCCTGTTCTGTTATTATTCTAGTTCGAGTAGCATGAGGACAAGCTATACCACGCATAACTTTTTTTCTTTCATCCCAACTAAAAAGAGGTCCTGCTCTCTCACACGGTTTCGCATCGCAAAATTCATATCCACCAGAACAATCAATAGTGGGTGTCAATGAAAGAACTTTATTATATCCATGAGAAGTTATGATTGGTTCATAACCATCAAAATCAATTACAAAGGCTTTCCTTTGAGCACTTTCTTCGCATTTCTGTAAATATTTTTTGAGACAATCCAAATTTTCTTCTTGATACTTCTCCCACAATTCTTGTGTCATTTCCTTTGGATGCAAATTATTGCCTCCGAACATACAACAATCAGGAATACCTATCCAGTCAAAACATTTTAGCAATAAAACTACTTCATCGGATATTGGTATTTGAGGCATTTCACCTCTTGCGTCTTTGATATGAAGGGTTGATTTTGTTTTGTAACCTAAAATTTCAAATGGATTATTTTCTCCAGACATATTTTTATCTATCCCGATAAAGACGTCTGGATTAAGAAATCTTATCCAATCATTGTCCGTGCCGCAAGCAGGATATACCAGAGTTCTAGCCCCTTCTTTTTTTGGTATAATTTCATTTCCATTTATTTTACGATCAATAGTCATAGCATAACCAATAAGTTGTTTATATTTTAATTAGGTCGAAAGAAATTTAAATTGAAATTATTTTCCAAATTTACGTTTCTGTTGCCAGAACCACTTTATTGCTTTTTTTAATTCATATTTAGAGAAGTCTGGCCAAAGGGTTGGAGTAAAATATATTTCAGCATAGGCTGCCTGATACAAAAGAAAGTTGCTTAATCTGTATTGACCGCCAGTACGAATTATAAGATCTACTGGCCTGTTTACCATCAGATTTTTGACAAAACTATCCCTTAATGGAGGTATTGCCTTTACTCCTGTTTTAACAACTTTATAGAGAGCACTTAATATTTCAGATTGGCTGCCGTAAGCTATCATTATATTCCAGACAATGCTTGCATAATTTCTGGTTGCCTTCTTAACGTCCTTGGCTGCTTGTCTGACATCAGACCTCCAAACATTGGTATTGCCTATTACATTGACCCTGACCTGGTTCTTCTCTATTTTTTCTGATTTTAAGATTTTTTCTAAATTCTTTTTATAAACCCACCAGAGTTTATTTAGTTCTTTTTTATTTCTGTTCAAATTTTCTGTTGAAAGAGCATAAACACTAATCATTTTTATTTCTGGAAAATCTAAGCACCAGTCAAGAACATTCTCAAGTTTCTCTGCGCCTTTAACATGTCCATACCACTCCGGCTTACCTCTCTTCTTACTCCAGCGGCGGTTCCCGTCAGGTACAATAGCAATATGAATGTCCGGTTTCTTGAACTTAACATCATCTTTCAAATAAACTCACCTGTCAATTATTATTGAGAATTTAAGTTTTAAATTTAAGTAGGGTGTCAGGATTTGAAAAGCTTCTTTAGAAGAAGCTTTATCAAGAATCTCTTCTTTCATAAATATCATTTTTTCGGTAGAACTATAACGCCAGGTCCATATTCTTTTACTAATTTCTCCATTGCCTCTGCTTCCTTTACTGGAGCTTTTCCTAAATCTGCTAAAAGTCCTAAAAAGAATGCCATAACATCCGTCCTAGCATACATCAAATTAGGATGTATGGTCTCAAAATCCTTTTTTCTCTCTTCCAATTTTCCTGCAAATGTATCAAACATCTTATCTCCTTGCTCCTTTGCATAACCCAGAACTGAAAGAGCATCTACATGTCTTCCTCTATAATTATCAACAATTTTTCTTGCTCTCTCCTTTTGATCCTGAGTAAATTTGAGTTCTTCCATAAACTCATTAATATCAGACTCGCTAAAATCATTTTGAATAGGTATGTCTCCTGCATCCATAGGTACGTTTGGTAGAAGGTAAACTTTCATCCCATTCTGAGCATTGAGATATCTGCATTTAATTCCATTTCTTTCTTCAACTACTGCCATAATTCTAAATAGAAAACTAAGATTTAAATGTCTATTCTGTGCCGCCCTCCCAGTCAATTAACATGCAGAGCATCAGATGTGCGGAGGGCAGGATTTGAACCTGCGTACCTACTAAAGGACTGGCTCCTCAAGCCAGCTGAATTGACCAGCCTATCAGACCTCCGCCTAATAATAGAATAACAATTGAATTCTTTTAAATTAGTTATTATTTTCATTGATGTAAATCGTCTGCCATCGTATAAAGTTATCAAATTTATATATTCTTCTGCATTATTCATTAGTATGTTAACAGAACAAAGAAAAAAAGACCATCTGAAAATTTGTTTAAATAAGAATGTAGAAACTGGAAACACTGGCTTTGAAGATGTAACCTTGATTCATGATTCTCTTCCAGAATTAAATTTTGATAAAATAGATACCAGTACAAAATTCTTTGGAAAAAAATTGAGTATGCCACTCATGATTGATGCGATGACGGGAGGAACAAAAGAATCAAAAAAAATCAATAGAGACTTGGCAGAAGTAGCAGAAAAAAAGAAAATAATATTTTCTGTTGGATCACAAAGAGCAATGATAGAAAATCCAAAATTAAAAGATACTTATTATGTCAGGGATGTTGCACCTAACATCTTGATATTCGGAAATATTGGGATATTCCAAATCAAAAAATTTGGTTTAAATGAGATTGAAAATGCATTAGAGTCTATAGGAGCAAACGCTTTGTCTGTCCATATAAATCCTTCTCAAGAATTGTTTCAAAAAAAGGGGGATTTGGATTTTAGCGGTTCTGTACCTTCTCTTAAAAAATTATGCGAAAAATTGAATTATCCTGTTATTGGAAAAGAGGTTGGATTCGGTTTTAGCAGAGAAGCAACCTTAAAATTGAAAGAAACTGGGGTAAAGGTCATTGACGTAGGAGGATATGGAGGAACAAACTGGATTGTTGTTGATGCATTAATATCTGGAAAAGATTTTACAAGTTTCAGAGACTGGGGTATTCCTACTTCTATTGCAATTTTGGAAGCTAGGGTTGGTCTGCCAATTATAGCAACAGGAGGTATAAGGTCTGGTTTAGATGTAGCAAAATCAATTGCATTGGGAGCAGATATTTGCGGTATGGCTCTGCCATTTCTAAGGATTTTGAAAAAAGAGGGAAAGAAAGGTGTGGAAAGGTTTATTGATAATGTACATAAGGAATTGAAAATAACAATGTTTCTTACCGGTTCTAAAAACATAGATGAATTGAAAAAGGCGAAATATGTTTTAACTGGAAAGGTTAAAGACTGGGTTGAACAGAGAAAATTAAATGTTTAACATGATTAAAAAAGGCGAAATAAGGGCGATTGTTAAACCTGAAATTATTATTTCTAAATTAAAAGAACTTGGAGTAAAAAGAAAAAAATTATACGAAGGCATAGATTTTTATTTTGATAAAAAACTTTTTCAAAAAGGTTATCATCTTCGTGTCAGAGATCAAACCGTAATTTATCCTAAGAAAACAAAGGAATATTTTTTAAGTTTAAAAATTCATGAACCAAATTTCAGAAAAATGAATGTTTACAAATCCTTTCATATTAATGTCCTCGATGGCAAACTGATGGGGAAACTTTTAAATCATTTGGGATATAAAGAAATTTTTATAGAACAATGGGACAGATGTGAAGAATTCAAAATAAATAATTTGAAAGTTGAATTGTTCTTCTTAAAAGGCTGGGATTGGTTGATTGAGGTTGAAAGTATTATCGAAGTACCTAAAGAAAAATTATACAATAGATTTTTAGAAACTATTGATTTATTCGATTTAAAAGAAAAGGATTTGGCTTTAACAGAACCTGCAGAATACATTTTTAAAAAGAAAGTTAAATGTCGAATACATTAAAGAAGTTTAAATAGTTAATTTTTCAACTATTTTGGTAGTGATAAAGTGACAAACAATTTTATGACAAAAGCAAAAGAATGGGTAGGGTTAGTTGGAGATGCAGATAGTTTTGACGTACCTGTTGCATATACGTATGGTCATGTCGAAGAATATTTAAGTGAATTAAGTGGAAATGAAGACAAAAGGATAGTAGCTGGCAATGTAGCAAAGATTGTAAAAAAATGTGCACCATATTATCTACACGGTTATCCTTCAAGCTATGCAGATAGCCTAAAATCTAGTTTTCAAGCTCTTGTAGACATGTTAGTTGATTAAAAGTTAAAAAATAACGTCAATTGTTATAAAATTCGTTGATTGTACGTTATTTGTAAATTGACGTGGTTAAATATATATCCTGTCTTTCTAATAATTTGGATAATCTTTTCAGTGATTTAATGGATTCAAGCGTGGCTATAATTGATGTTGAAAGAACACAATTTACAGAACATTGGAAAAAAGATTATTTTGATTTAGCATGGGAGGTTGGAAAAACTCTTTTGGACAGAACAGGTTATCATAGAGTTGGTGTTGAACTATTTTCTGTTGCAGGTATGAAGAATGAATATGAAAAATCAAAATTTAGACAAATGTTAGGGGTTGAAGACAAAGAGATTCGATTTTGTGAAGGAGGATCTGAGTCAGGAGTATTAGCACTTGAATATGCTGTTCGCTCTATAAAATCTGGAGAATGTAAAGTAGCTTTTGTAGGATCTTCCGAAAGATCAATGAACACGGGTTCTGAAGATGAACACAAAAATCTTTTAAAAAGAGAGCAAGGATGGTATGTTGAAGCAGGTAAAATCAAAACACAGCTTATGAATGAATTGGGTGTTACTGAAGAATCTTTGGCAGGAATACCTGTAAAAGCTCATTTTCAAGGTTCATTTAATTCTAAAGCACAGTATCAAAAAATAATAAAAAGAAAAACTGTACTAGCGTCTTCTTATGTTAGAGATGCAAAACCTTTGAGAGATTATGAAAAGTCTTTTGAAAATTGTTGTGGTGCTGATGGAATGATATTATGCAATGAAGATGAAGCAAGAAAACATCCTAATCCAGTTTTTATTGAGGGATTTGGTACAGCTCAACACATAGATCAGGAACATTGCTATAATATTCCATCAATTCGAATAGCAATTGAAAAAGCTTGCAAAAATATTGTTAGGCCAGATGACTTGGCACTTTTGCAAGTCTCAGACAGTGCAACACCCTTAGAAGCAGTAGTTCTTAGCAATATAATTATACCACAAAACGAATTAGAAGAAGTTTTAAGGAATACTTTTAAAAATGCAGATGAACCTGAAAAGCAATCACCATCATGGCCTTATGCATTGCATAGACCAGTTTTTGTTAATACTGATGGTGGAGACAAAGCTGCTGGATTTCCAGGATCATCAACATCATATCATAGAAGAGTTATTGAAACAGTTGAGCAATTACAAGGCAAGGCTGGAAAAAGACAGGTTCCAGATTTAAATTATGGATTAACAGTTTCAGTAGATGATTATAGAGCAATGGCAATATCTTCTCATTTGTTAGGAGTGAGATAATGGAAGACAGTTTGATGGATTATAGAGGTAGAAGTAGATTTATAGGAAATAAAGTTCATAGATGTGTTAGTTGCGGTAAAATATCAGAAGAAAAATTAAACATATGTTGTGAAAATTCTTCAGTTAAAGAAGATTATCAATTATCTGGCTTTGGACAAATCGTTTCTTATGCTGGAGATTGGGATGGAATTTTTAATTTTCCCAGTGTCACTGTAAAGCTTAAAGAAGGAATAATGGATAGAGAGGGAGTTTGGGTAGGAATAGAAGAACCTAAAGTTGGAAAACCAACAGAATTTAGAGTCAGACTTACAAATTTTGATAGAAGACCTCAATACAATACTCCTCATCTTGCTTATGCTGAGGCATTGGCAAAGGATGTTGATTTCAAGGTTGAACCTGTAGGAGATGAGGTTGGAATAAGAGGCTGGGGAGCCTGGCTTGGTGAATATGCTATACCAACTGCAGAAATTGGACCTTCAGACTTTAAAGAAAAAAGAATTGCACACCCAACAGAGGATACATTTACAATAGCAGCAGAAGCAGCTGTGTATGCTAGAAAAAGAGCAGGTTGCATATTGAAAGGACCAGGTACAATATTGTTAGGAACTGAATACAAACCTACACATTCACAACCTTATTCAAATCTAATTGCTACAAGAGTAAATGCTCCAATTGAAATTGATACATTAGATGGAAGTGCTGCATGCTTGGCAGGTCAAAATGTTTTTAACCTTTCACTTAGTCAAGTCAATGACAGAGAATCAGATTGGGCTATTACTGGAGGAGCTGATTTAGCTGGTTTCTTGGGTAGAGCTGATAAAGATTTATTAAGATTCACTAGTGATGGTGCTTCAGCTTTAGAGGTTGGTAGAGGAAATAAAGAAACATTGGCTGCTAGAGTTATTAGAGACAAAAACGGTAGAATTACTGCTAAAGTTGCAACCTTTACACCAGACTATGATGTTGATAATGTTGCTAAGGCTTTTCATGGTGGAAGATTTACAGGAGAACCTGGTTATTTCTATCATATGGAAGAATCTTTTAAAAGACTTAGAAAAAATTTTGATTTAGAACCTAAAGATATTACAACCATTGTTCTTCATGCCCCTAATCTTGGATTTCCCTATAAGATTGGAAAATCTTTAGGTTTTACAGATCAACAGTTGGAACCTAATTTAAAAGTTAGCCCAGTAATAGGTAACTCTTATTCTGCTTATGTTGAATTTTGCTATGCCTTAGAGCATTCGAAATCTGGTGATAGAATCTTACTTCAAAAATATGGTTCAGGAGCACAGTCAAGAGATACTGTATTTGAAGTTCTTGATGGAATCGAAGAAAGAAAAGCTGTAGCACCTACTGTTGATGAATTAATAGCACACAAAAAAATGATTAACAAAGCAGAGCATGATAGAATAATGAGAATGAGAGAACAGATTCTTGGTTTTGCATAATTAAGTGATTTTTATGATTAGTGATAAAGCTATAGAAGATATTATAAAAAAGCTTGAAAGAGAAGAGATTAAACCTAGACATGTTGAGGACTTTGTAAATGGAGATAGAAACTTAGGAGCGAGAATAAGAAGAAAATATTATGAAAGAAAATATGGAGTTGATCTAAGTAGCTTAGCTCCTGAATACGTTCTTGATTTAAATAAAACTTCTAAGAACATAGAAATTCCAATCGGAGTATTTCCATATCCAGTTGCTCCAATAGAATTAGTTGTTGAAGGCGAATATACGCCTAAGAATAAGTATTTTATAATCGGAGCTGTGACTGAAGGGGCTTTGATAGCAGGGATGAATAGAGCAGCAGAAGCTATAAACGAGTGTGGAGGAGTCTATTCAACGATAATAGAAACTTATGTTCCAACATCTGTTGGTTTCAAGGTTACTAAAAGACCGAAGTCAAAATATCTTAAAAAAGCATTGAATTGGGTTGGAAAATGTGAAAAGGATTTGATAGAAATTGCAAGAAAAGAATCTGAACATGCTAAGGTTGTTGACATTAAAAGTTATGCTTATGGTGGTGATAATTTAGCAATAGTTCTTGGTATAGATCCAGCAAGAGCTGCTGGTATGAACACTGTAAGAAAGATGGGCAGAGCCATTGTCCCTTATGTTGAAGAATTAGGTTATCTAAAATTTTGGGGCGAAGCATCAAATGTAGATGGTGATAAAAAACCAAGACCAAAAATATTAGGAAAAGGCCATCATGTATTCTCTGAAGCTTATCTAACAAGAGACTTGATGAGAAGAAAATTAAAAACCTCTCAAAGAAAATTTATTGAAATATATGAAAGAAAAATTGTTGAGGCTTCAAAGAATTTTGGCGTTGCTCCAAATGCTCATATTGCTAATGCAGCAGCAGCTTTTTTAATTCCTAGAGCAGATCCGGCCCATGTTGTAGAAGCAAGTCTGGGTTCTACCACCATTAGAAAGGAAAAGGATGAAACTTTTATCGGAATAGATACATGGTTGAATCTTGGTAACATCGGAGGGGTTGCAAGATTACCTCCTACTCAAGCTATTTACAGAGCAGAGAAGTCATTTCCAGATTACGAAGACAAGGAAGGAAAAACAGTAAAAAGCTCAGCAGAAAAAGGTGGAGCTTATATTCTTGCAAGCGAAGCTGGATTGATTGCAACAATAGCAGCAGGAAAACTTGTGGAAGCTCATATGAAATTTGGGCGTTAGTCTTTTAAAGTTCTAAGATTAACTATTCTTGATAATTATGATTAGACAACCCATTGTAGTTACTGTAGGTCATTCAGATCATGGCAAAACAACTTTGCTAGACAAAATTAGAGGTACTGCTGTAACTAAAATGGAACCAGGACTTCTTACTCAAAATGTTGGGGCAAGTTATATTCCTATAGAAACAGTTAAAGAGATTTGTGGAGAATTATTGGAAAGGTTTAAAATAAAAATCGAGATACCTGGCTTATTGTTCATCGATACACCTGGACATGCTGCTTTCATATCAATAAGAAAAAGAGGTTCATCAATAGCTGATCTAGCTATACTGGTTGTTGACATAACCGAAGGTTTTCAAGAACAGACAGACGAATCAATAAGAATCTTAAAAGAGTTCAAAACACCATTTCTTGTTGCTGCTACAAAAGTAGATAGAATAGAAGGTTGGATTCAGAGCAATGAAAAATGTTTTTTAGATAGCTTTAACAAACAACCAGAATGGGTTAAGAACAAGTTCGATGAAAAGTTTTATAAAATTGTTGGTCAATTGTCTGAAAGAGGATTTGAATCTGAAAGGTTTGACAGAGTAACCGATTTTAAGAAGACTGTTGCAATTGTCCCATGCTCGGGCATCACAGGGGAAGGCGTTCCTGATCTATTGGTAGTTTTAGCTGGTTTGGCCCAGGCATTTCTCAAAGAACAACTGGAAGTTTCGAAAGGAGTTGGCAAGGGGTCTATATTAGAAGTAAAAGAGTTTAGAGGTTTGGGAACAACTTTAGATGTTATTCTATATGACGGAGAAATAAGAAAGGGGGACTGGATAATAGTTGGTGGAAAAGAACCGATTGTTACAAAAATCAAAGCTCTTCTAAAACCAAGGCCATTAAAAGAAATAAGGGTTGAAAAGCAGTTTGAAAACATTGATCATGTTTCTGCTGCTGCTGGAGTAAAAATATCAGCTCCTGGTTTGGATAAGGTAATAGCGGGAAGCCCGATAGCATTTGTCTCTGATGAGAAAGAGATAGAAGAGGTTAAAAGAGAACTACAGGCTGGTATAGAAGAAATAGAATTTGAAAAAACAGGAGAAGGAATAATTCTTAAAGCAGATAACCTAGGAAGCTTGGAAGCTTTGATAGGAATTTTCAAAGACAAGGTTCCTATCAAAAAAGCTGAGATAGGAAAGATTTTGAGAAAAGATGTTGTTGAAATAGAATCTGTTAAAGACAGATTGAAAAAAATAATAATTGCTTTTAACGTTGATATTGATGAGATAGCAGCAAAAGAGGCTAGGGACAAATCAATAAAGATTCTTCAAAACAATGTAATCTACCAGCTTATAGAAGGGTTTGATAAATTCATTGAAGAAGAGAAAGAAAAAATCAGATTAGAAAAATTAGAAACCATAACTTTACCAGCTAAGATTAGAATCCTTCCTGGTCATACGTTCCATGCTTCCCATCCTGCCATTGTCGGGGTAGAAGTTCTAGGAGGAACAATAAAAATGGGCTATAGATTAAAGAAAAGTGGAAAAGAAATCGGAGAGATTAAGGCAATACAGTCTGAAGGAGCAGCTATTGAAAAAGCTGTGAGAGGAGATAAGGTTGCCATTTCTATTGAAGGTCCGACTGTTGGAAGACAAATCGAGGAAGGAGACGAATTGACAACTATTATTAATGAAGATGATTTGAAAGTTTTGAAAGAATTAAAATTGAATGAAGAGATTGAATTAGCTAAAGAAATATTAAGAGATTAAAATACTTTGAAACCTAAAATCATTAAAACTACTACCAGCAAAGGCTGATGCAGCAGATAAATTGTTAATGATTTTCTTCCTAAAAACGATAGAAACTTTACAACAGATGAATTTGAAAGATTTTTAATTTTAAAATTTCTTTTTCCGTTTTTGTATAAAGTATTTCCAAAGTAAATACCTAGCAGAGTAACTCCAAACCAAGGTAAAATCGGAAAGTAATCAAATGTAAAATAGTTTTTCGGTATGAAGCCTAACCACAAAAGCCATGGAAAATCAAAACTAAAATTCTCTAGATAAATTCCTAAAGCAATTATTAGCAGTCCTAGGAAGAGATTCAGTTTTTTGAATTTTAGGAAAAATGAGCCAAGAATTATAGAAATTCCTATTAAATGGAGGATTCCAAAAATTATGAAAGCTTCTGGAAAAGTTAGATATGTAATTATTGTTATTAGAAGACCTAAAGAAAATATCTTCAAGCCTCTTGAAAAGAATTTTTTATGAACTTCTTTTTTGTTTTTAATTTGACTGTACATCAATGTCAAAGATAGACCTGCTATAGAAATAAACATTGCAGCAATGAATCTAGGAAAGACATACCAGTAAAATAAACCGCCGTTAATAGTGTATATGTGAAGATAGCTAAGGGTAAAAGACCAGTTAAAAATTATCATTAAGATTATCGCAATTCCGCGCAAAAAATCTACTTCCCAGAATCTATTCATAAGAATTTATTTGCTTATTATAAATATTAATTAAAGTGATTCAATGAGAGTTTGGGTTGGAATAGTACTTCCAAATAAAATATCTAAAGAAATACTCAAAATTCAAAAGAAAATAGCAAAAAAATATAAAACTCATCACAGTCTTGAAAGCAATCTAGGACCACATTTTACAATAACCCATCAAGAAAATGTAAATGAAAGGAATCTTAAGAAAATTGAAAAAATTGTTCATGAAATTTCTCAAACAATAAAACCATTTAAAGTCAAAATAAACAGCTTTCAAAGGTTTTACAAAAATAGAGTTATTTATGCAAAAGTTGCAAAATCTAAGGAATTAGATAATCTGCATAAAAAATTATCATATAGATTAAGTAAATTTGGAAAGGTAAGATTGCTTAGAAAATATACACCACACATATCTCTAGCTTACAAAGACATAACAAAAGAAAATTACAGAGCAGCATTCAAAGAATTCAAAAATAAAAAAATTTTCTATGAATTTGAATTGAACAAAATATATATAGGCAAAGCTAGAACTGGAGAAAGAATAAAAGTTTTCAAAAGCTTTGAACTAAAAACATAAATTTTAAATCCTTAAATATCAAAATTTTAAACATGGGAAAACTGAAAGTAATGACCATAGAAGATTTTATGGAAGAGAATAAAGACATAGCTGTGATGTTCTTTCATGGATTAAGTATAGAGCCTAATCTTGGACCTTGTGTAAGACTTTCTTTTGCTTACACAGGTGGAGGGCCAAAAGCAAGAGATGGGGAAGCAATCGTACCACTTCCTCAAATTTATGAAAAACCTATGGATGGTATTAAAAAAGAACTTGGAAGAGAAAAATATGGACCTATCACTGATAAAGATGCAATGAGAGAAATTAAAATTAAGTTAGAGGGAAGGTTAGGAGGAAGAACAATTTATTTTTTAGGACCAAATGTTTAAATACTTTCCTTATAATTAATAAACAACCTGGATATGTGCTGTTTTAGCAGCAAAAACTGGGGTGATAAATATGCCGTTTAAGATTGTCATAAGCGATCCAAAAACTAGAAAGGCTTGGCAAGTAGAAAAGGATGTTCCTTCTTTGACTGGAAAGAAAATTGGAGAGAAATTTGATGGCTCGTTGATAGGACTATCAGGCTTTACTTTGCAAATAACAGGAGGAAGCGATAAAGATGGCTTTCCAATGAGACCCGATCTAGGCGGATTTGCAAGAAAAAAAGCCTTGCTAACAAAGGGGATTGGTTTTAGAGGAACTAAGAAAATAAGAAAAGTGAAATACAAAGTAAAGGGAATGAGAAAGAGAAAGTATATCAGAGGAAATACTGTATCGACAGATATAATTCAAGTTAATTGTAAGGTAGTGGAAGGCGAAGGAGATATACCAATGATTCTTGGAATTCAACCAAAGGAGAAGAAGGAAGAAGCTAAGGAAGAGCCTAAAGAAGAACCTAAAACTGAAGAGAAAAAAGGTGATTGATTTCAAAGCAATGGATCCGAGATTAATACCTGAAGTAAACATTGGTACGATGGGTCATGTCGACCATGGAAAATCTAGCTTAGTAGAAGCAATCACAGGAAAATGGACAGCAGTTCATTCTGAGGAATTGAAAAGGGGTATCACAATAAAAATAGGGTATGCTGATGCAACCGTATACAAATGTAACAAATGCAACATCTATTCAACAAGTGAAAAATGCTTTACTTGCGCTGAAAAATGTGAACCCCAGAGAACCTTATCATTTTTAGATGCACCTGGTCATGAAACTTTAATGGCAACTGTTCTATCAGGAGCAAGCCTAATGGATGGTATTTTATTTATAATAGCTTCAAATGAGAAGTGCCCACAATCACAGACTAAAGAGCATTTAATGGCTCTAGATATAATTGGGATAAAAAACATAATAATTGTCCAAACTAAAATTGATATTGTAACTAAAGAAGAAGCTCTTGAAAATTATAAACAGATAAAAGAATTTGTAAAAGGAACAATAGCTGAAAATGCTCCAATAATTCCTGTTTCTTCCCAGAAAAAAATAAATATAGATGTATTGCTAAAGGCAATACAAGATAAAATACCGACACCTCATAGAGATATTACTAAACCACCAAAAATGCTTGTTGTAAGATCCTTTGACGTGAATAAGCCAGGAACAGAAATAAAAAACCTTAAAGGAGGAGTTATAGGAGGATCTTTAATTGAGGGTGAATTAAAACTTGAAGACGAGATTGAAATAAAACCTGGTATCAAACTAAAAGAAAACTGGATTCCATTAAAAACAAAAATTAAAGGCTTGCAAAAAGCTGGTAATGATTTGGACAAAGCAGTAGCAGGAGGTTTGTTAGGGGTCTTAACAGAATTGGATCCGATATTAACAAAAGCAGATTCTCTTGCCGGTTCAGTGGCTGGAAAAGAACTTCCACAAACATTGAATAAAATATTTCTAAAAGTCAATTTGTTTAAGAGATTAGAAGAAAAGACAGAACCACTTAGATTAAATGAGCAATTGATGATGAACGTTGGAACTACAAGAACAATAGGTATGGTTAAAAATATTAAAAAAGGTGTTTGCGAACTGGATCTTATATTGCCTATATGCGGTAAAGGGGGAGACAGGGTTGTTTTATCAAGAAGAATAGGAGAAAAATGGAAAATCATCGGGTGGGGGTTATTAGAATAAAATATTTAAGCTTGAATACATAAATGATTCTTATGAAAAGATTACTATTACTTATTTTTATATTGATTTTACTACCCACAATAGCTCTTGCACAGGATTTTTCAATAAATGTAGATATAAAACCAGAGTATTATGCCACTAAAATAGATTTTATAACCCTTACCATAAACAACCCAACAGCAGAGGACTGGTTTACAGTATCAGTTGTTGGATTTCCTAAAGAATGGGTTACTACTGAAACTTCTTTATTAAAAGTTCCAACTGCAGGAAGCGAAAATACTTTAATAACTGTTAAACCTCCAAGAGATGTTTTACCTGGAGTATTCCAATATTTTATGAAAGTTACTAGAGTTGGTACAGGATCAGAATTAGAAAAGAATTTGTTGATAAATATTCAACAAGTAACTTCTGCTATATTAAAAGATGTTTCATTGAGTTGTGAGAGCTGTATTGATAATGTTGATGTTTCTGGATCTGTTTATAATGTTGGTTCTAAGCAATTAGACTTGGCTTTGGCCATCAAGGCTGCAAATCAACAAAAAACTATTTCAATAGGAAAGTTAGACGTTACTGAAAGAAAAGAATTCAAAACCAGTTTCTCTCTAAAGGATATGGAACCTGGTAATTATGTTATGGATTTGAATTTGATTGATGTTAATGGAAATGTTTTCTATACAGAGGCAAAAACTTTCAAGATTCCTACTATAGAAAATGTTGTTTATGATAAACAGATTTCTTCGACACCATTTGGAAGTATAGTAACTGTATCAGCAATGAATGAAGGAAATGTAATTTCTACTGCAGACTTGAGATCAGTTTCACCTCAGGGATGGTATTACTTTATTTCAGGCCCAACACCAACAGGAATGGCAATAGGACATTATGTATGGGAAACCAAATTAAGCCCTGGTGAAAGTACTAGTATGTCTTATTCAGAAATATATTGGCCAACCTATGTTGTTATTATAGTTGCTGTAATAGCTGGTATTTTTGTGTATTGGCAATCAACAGCCATGACTTTCTCAAAAAATGTAATTAGTGACAAAAGAATCAAAGCAGGAAAAGACATCTCAGTCTCATTAAATATTAGAAGCAGAAGAAAACCTGTAGATAGAGTTGTGATTAGAGATGTTGTTCCTTCTAAGTTTTCAATCGTTAGCAAATTTGAAACTGTTAAACCTGTTATAAGAAAGATTGCTGATGGAATAGAATTAATCTGGAAAGTAGGGGATATGAAACCTCAAGAAGAAAGGGTTTTGCACTATACAATAAAACCAACAGAGGAAGTAAATAAAAAAGTCAATTTACCATCAGCTCTTGCAAAAGCCAGAAGAGGAAGTGCACTATTTTTGAAACGTTCTAACAGAGTCCTACTTCATCCGAAAACTGAAGAAGTAAGGGTTGTTACTGTAAAAGCTACAGACTAAAACTTTTAAATCTCGATTTTTCTATATAAAAATATGGCAAATATAGATACAGAAGAGTGGTTAGAAGAAAGGAAAAAGAAACAACAGGAATTCTTAAGAAATAATAAATTCTCTACAACTATTTTAAACCTTGAGAAACCAGTTCTCAGAGAGGAAGAAACAGTTCTAAAAGAAGAAGGAGTAATCTTAAAAGCTGAGAAAAATATTTCAAGAACTGAACAAGACATATCAAAAGCTGAAAGAGAAGTAGAAAAACGTATACTAGAGCTTGAAAGCACAGTTTTCAAAATTTTGGAAAAGTTGAACCTTATAGAATCTGAGATTAAGAAAAAGTACACATTTGACATTTTTAAGATATGAAAAACCCTCTCAACATATGATAAAACAAGATTTCTGATGTATTTGGGTGTTCCAAGGCAGTTTGCTTTGCAATATGCTAGAGAAATCTAAGAAGCTTATATGCTGATTTTTTCATATCTTTAGCATGAGAGAGAAAAGAAAGTTAAGCCGTATTCAAAAGAGAAATATAAAGAGTAGAAGAAAAAATAATCCTTATATTCAAGTTTTTTAATATTCTTAAATTCTCTTTTATTGGAAAGCAATAATATTTTTTAAATAGAAAAATCAAATGAATTATATGATAATGCTGTCACAGGCTGTTCCATTTTCAGTAGAAGTTTTTATACCGATCGTTATTGGAATCTTGTTCAACACTATAACAGTCTGGTTAAGTGCTATGTTTGTAAAAGGCAGTGTGACCATACAAAACTCACTTTTATTCTCTGTGATAACATATTTTGCTGTTTTTTTACTGAGATATGTTCCTATTCCATCAATTCCCTTTATCAGTGTTATAATTATAGTTGAAATAGCGTTAAAGAGTTTGATTGCTATGAAATTTTTTAATGTAGAATTTCGTGAAGGCGTGTATATAGCAGGCGTTCAGATGCTTCTTGGACTTATAATAACGTTGCCGATATACTAAGTGAATAAATTTATAAATACTTCTGTGTTAATTCTGAATAGTCTGAATCAATTACAGCCTTTAGTAGTAAAATAATTTTTATAAATTAATTGATGGTAATAATGTTTATGAAAATTCATTCCCCCGAACTTTATAGAAATATAATGAAAGAAAAAATACTTGTTGACGAGAAAATTGAAACTATTACGTCAATTGCTAAGAGATTCGGAATACCACTCAGTACAGTTTCTGGATGGTATCGTGGAAGACAACCAATTTATAAATTTTGTGTAAGTATACGTAACAGAAAAAATTTTATTAAAAAAATTCCTGATTCATCAAAAATGCTAACACCTGACAAGTCATATTTATTAGGCGTTATTTGCGGTGATGGTTACATAAGTTATAAAGGTTATTGCGTATCATTAGAGACTATTACGATAGAGTTTATTCGTAAATTTCAAGAATGCTTTATTAAAGTTTATGGGCCAGATTTTTGTGGTTCTGTATCTCCAACTTGTAATGAAAAGCAAAGAATAATAATTTGTGGTAAGGAAATGACAGAAGATATAAAAAGATACTTACCAGTAAAAGGTAGTTTTTGTTGGAGAGTACCAAAAGCAATTAAAATATCTAGTAAAAAATGTAAAATTAGTTTTATACAAGGTTTCTTTGATTCTGAAGGTTCAGTTAATAAAAGATATTCTTTAGAAATACATAGCTCTAATAAAATCGGCTTAAATGAGATAAAAGAACTTCTCAAAAATATAAAGATTAAAACAAGCGAAATTAAATATAAAATTAAAACTAATAAACCTAGATATATAATTTACATTACCGGAAAGGAAAATATTGTTAGATTTATAAATATTATAGGAACTAATATTCCACATAGACTTAATAAGATGAAAAATCTCTTATTAAAATATGATTTAAATCCCCAGATAGCTCAATCAAATTGAGTGTGTCTCATTTGGAGAAATAGCAGAGCGACCGGCTGTAGCTTTTTGCGTTTGCATTGAGCATTTAGCAGTCGCTCAAATAGAAACCGGTAGGTTGCGGGTGCAAATCCCACTCTGGGGACCATTTTTTCTTTATCCTTTAGAATATGTAAAAATTAGGATTTAATGGTTACCACCAAATCCCATAAAAAACATAATCTTATATATTGTTGAACTTCATTACATTATAAAATAAGGCAAAAGAATGACTGGAAAAAAGAGAAAGGAAAGAAATAAAAGAATGTTTGGTGGAAAAAAATGACTGAAGAAGAAGTTACTGAAGAGAAAGCAGAAGAAGATATTAAAGAATCTAAAGTTTCAGAAGAGAAAAAAGTAGATATCTTCAAAAGGCAAATGTTCAAAGTTGTTTGTTCTGATTGCGGAAAGGAATGTGAAGTTCCTTTCAAACCAACGGAAGGTAGACCTGTCTATTGCAGAGATTGTTATCAAAAACATGAACCGCAAAGAAGAAGATTCTAATTCTTCAAAGTTTTTTCATTAACAGCAATTAAGAAATGATATAAATGAAGTAATACTAACTGCAATAAAAAGTTTTGATATAAAAGTATCACTAAATGATACTAATGAACCATTTAATAAAACAAAACTAATCCACAAAGAAGGTAAAATTAATATATCAGAAATAATTGTTCCTATGATAGACATCTTTAGTATATTAATATATTTCTTCTTCATAGAAGTAATTTAAGATTTCTGGCTATTAAATCTTTGTAAACCAATATATTCTGATGGGAAAAATAGGCAGAAAGTCGTCAAGTCGTATGCAAAAGAGAAATATAAAGAATAGAAGAGGATGATAATTCAGGATTTAAGGATTATTTTCTAAATCTTTTTACTTTATTTTCTTACAATTAACACATAGCCATAGAATTTTTTTCTTAGAAGTATGAATCTTTTCTAAACGCCCTACCTTGCTTATAGGAAATTTACAAATATCGCAATTATGCTTCATATCAAACACTTGAATTATTTGGAATTGGATTAGTTGGAATAACATCTAACATTTTTTTTATATGGTTGGGATATCCATTTTTATCTAATGCCATACTAAATATTTTAGAAATCAGGATTTAAGACTTAGCTTTATTTTTCTTTTCTCTACCTCTTTTTCAGGAGTTACTGGTTCTTCTCCTTCCAATGCTTCTTTGAATTTTTCAGGTATTCTGTCGCATTTCAATACTGCCGTTATCCTATGTGCACATTGTGGAACGCTGTATAAAACTAACCCTTTACATCCACAAACAAACTTTTCTTGTTTTTTGAAGTAAGTGACTGGATAACCAACTATCATCTCAAGTGTATTATTCGTCTCACTCACCACTACAACTTCCATGTTTTGAGCTTTCTCCCATGTTTCTTTTATTATCATTATAACTCACCTTTTTCTATTTCTTTATTTTTATCTTTTTTTCTAAATCTATCAAATATACCCATACTAAAAATATTGAAAAATCAAGATTTAAGTTTATTCTCGAATGATATTATATTAATGAGTGTGGGAAATCTACTTTTATATCACTTTCACTCTGGGGACATTGATTTTTATGAAAATAGCAATCGGTTCTGATCATGCTGGATTTGAATTAAAGAAACAAGTAGTTCAATTTCTTAAATTAAAACATGAAATCAAAGACTTTGGGACATATAGCTTAGACTCCTGCGACTTTCCAGATTATGCGAAAAAAGTCTGTGAATCTGTTTCTACTGGAAAATATGACAGAGGGATTCTCATTTGTTTAACTGGAACAGGGACGGCAATTGCTTCGAATAAATTCAGAAATATAATAGCTACAAACATATATTCTCTGACTAAAGAATCTTTAGATGTTATAAAACATGACAGAGAACATCTCAATTCGAATGTTCTCTGTTTGGGAGCAAAATTCTTGGATATTGAGTTTGTTAAAAAAGTTATTGATATCTGGTTGACAACTGATTTTAAAGGTAACGAATCTGATGGCGAAAGATTCACTAGAAGACTGAATAAAATAAAAGAAATAGAAGGTGAACAAATGAAAATATCAAAAGAAGCAATAGAAAGAATTAAGAAGATTAATGAACTTTCATTTAAGTTAAACGGTGGAAAAGAAGAGACAATGACTTATACTTTAGAATCTATCAGAGGCCTGCAAACGAGATAAATCAATTGTTCTCAGACAATAAAGAACACTGGTCAGTTGAAACTGGAGATTTGATGATACATTGCATGAAAATGTTAGAAATGTACGGATTTGACTTATGAAATGTTTGATAGATGTTGCGACAGATTTGAAAAGAAAATAATAGAAAAATTGAAAGAAAAAGTTTAAGTTCTTCTGTTTTAGGGCAATCTTAATATATAGGATTTCTTAATAAAGAATATGCAATGGCATACGATGAGCATAGAAGCTGTTCTAGAAGAATTAGGAACAAACAAAAAAGGAATAACAAATTTTGATGCCGAAGCAAGAATAAAACATTATGGTTTAAACAAACTTAAAGAAAAGGAAAGAAGAACTGTTTTATTAATTTTTTACGAACAACTTAAGAGCATTCTCGTTTTATTGTTAGTTTTTGCAACGATATTATCTTTGTATCTTGGAATGTACATAAATGCAGCGGTTATAGGAGCAATAATCATTCTAAATGCTTTTCTAGGTCTATACCAGGAATTCAAAGCAGAAAAGGAAATCGATGCTCTGAAAAAATTAACAGTCTCTAAGGTTACTGTAATAAGAGATGAGATGCATCATGAAATCTCAGTAGAAAATATCGTTCCTGGAGACATTGTAATTTTAGAAGAGGGAAACAGGGTTCCGGCTGATATAAGACTCATGGAAGTTTCTAACCTTAAAATCGATGAATCTGAATTAACAGGCGAGTCTGTTCCTGTGCTAAAGGAAACAAAGACTTTAAAGGATGTTGGAGTTGCAGATAGGAAAAATATGGCTTTCATGAGTACCTTAGTTAGTTACGGAAGAGGAAAGGGTGTAGTGGTTGCAACCGGAATGTCAACTGAAATCGGTAATATAGCAACTCTTGTAGAAAAAAGGGAAGAACCTACACCTTTGCAGGTAAAACTTCAGCATTTTGGAAAGGATATAGGAATTTTTGTTGTTGTACTTGCATTTTTTATATTCTTATTAGGAATACTTAGGTCTGTAGAACCGATTAATATGCTTCTAACTGCAATGAGTCTTGCAGTAGCAGCAGTTCCAGAAGGTTTACCTGCTATTGTTACTTTAACCCTTGCAATCGGCGCTCAAAGAATGCTAAAGAGAAATTCTGTTGTTAAAAGATTAGCAGCAGTAGAAGCTCTAGGTTCTGTTACTATGATATGCGCTGACAAGACTGGGACTATGACAACAAATGAAATGACTGTAGAAAAAATTTGGTATCCTGATAAATTAATAAATGTTACTGGTGTAGGATTTGAACCAAAAGGAGAATTTTTGGTAAAAAATAGAAAGATAAATCCTAAAAAAGATGAATGCCTAAGATTAATATTAAAAATATCAAAAATGTGCAATGATGCAGTTTTGAAAAATGGAGTAGGATGGCATATAATTGGAGACCCTACGGAAGGGGCATTAAAAGTCTTATCAAAAAAAGCAGACATTGAAGATGATTACCCGAGAATAAAGGAAATTCCATTTTCTTCTGAAAGAAAAATAATGACAACAATTCACGACATCAACGGCGATTATGTTGCTTACGCAAAAGGCGCTCCAGAATTCATATTAAAGATTTGTAATAAATTATGTCCTAACAAAAATCTCGATAAAAGAGACAAAGAAAAAATAATAAGAATGGTTCATGAACTAGCAGACGACGGCTTAAGGGTTCTTGGAATTGCTTACAAAAAATTAGGATTTAACTATTCTGTAAATACTGTTGAAGAAAACATGACGTTTGCTGGTTTAGTTGCAATGATGGACCCACCAAGAAAGGAAACAAAAAATGCAATTAAACTTTGTAAGGAAGCTGGAATTAAGGTAATAATGTTAACAGGTGATCATCCTCTAACAGCAAAAGCAATTGCTTCTCAGATAGGATTAAAGGGAGAAGTGTTAACTGGAGAACAATTAGACAAAATGAGTGAAGAAGAATTTGAAGAGGTTGTTGATGAGAACATAATATTTGCTAGAGTTTCTCCTCAGCACAAATTAAAGATAGTTGAAGCATTAAAAAAGAAAAGAAATATTGTAGCAGTAACTGGAGACGGCGTAAACGACGCACCAGCCCTAAAAAAAGCTGATATTGGTGTAGCAATGGGCATAAAAGGAACTGATGTTGCCAAAGAATCTTCTGACATTATTTTGTTGGATGACAACTTTCATACCATTGTCTCTGCTATTGAAGAGGGAAGAAGAATTTATGACAATATTAAAAAATTTATAAGGTTTTTACTATCAGCTAATTTTGATGAGATGTTTGTTGTGATGTCAACAGTATTTTTAGGTTTGCCAATACCATTTTTACCTACACAGATATTATGGATAAATCTAATAACTGATAGTTTTCCAGCATTGAGTTTAGGGGTTGACCCTAAAGAAAAGGAATTAATGCAAAGAAAACCGAGAAGTCCAAGAGAAACTATTTTGCATTCTTCCTTACCCTTCATAATATTTGCTGGGCTCTTAGGTTTTATTACAACAATTTCTATATATTTATTGGAACTTCCTTATGGGGTAGAAAGAGCAAGAACAATAGCATTTACAACTACAATATTTTTTGAACTGTTTTTCGTATTTAACTGTAGATCAGAAAAAAAATCTGTATTTAGAATTAATCCACTTGAAAACAAAAAACTAATTGCATCTGTCGCATTTTCTATCCTAGCTCAATTAGTTATAATTTATGTACCATTTTTCCAGACTATTTTTGAAACTGTACCATTAAATATCTTCGATTGGCTTAAGATATTTTTATTTTCTAGTTTAGGTCTTTTTGTATTTCCAGAAATTTTCATGAGAAAAACAATCAGGTCTGTAGATTATCTCGCATAAATAAAGCATAAATCTTTAACATTTCTTATAAAAATTATGCCAGGCATAATAAATTGTCCATATTGCAGAAAAAATATTACTAATTGCTCTGTGCAATTAACACCTTTAGAGGAAATGTTTAAAGAAGGAGATGTTGTAGACACTTATCGTTGTCTTAAAACTGGTGAGTCTTATAGAGTTAATAGAAAAACAAGAGAAGTTGTAAAGGTAACGTAAACCTTTAAATAGATTCAAAGAATAATAATTCTTTGTTGCCGACCAAAGAGTGCAGGCAAGACCCGATCCCATTTCGAACTCGGTAGTGAATCTGCACATCGATTTTGGCTGTACTATCGAAAAGATGGGAAACCAAAGACGTTGGCGACCTTTTTTTCTAAAAGCATTTAAACTATTATAATAAAAGAATAGATATGCCCGGGTAGTACAACGGCAGTATATCAGTCTGTCGAGCTGATGATCTGGGTTCAAATCCCGGCCTGGGCGCTCGTGATATTATGTCAGTAATACTAAAAATCGACAAGGGAACTGCAGAAAAACTCATAAAATGGCTAGAATTAAAACCAAACCAGTCAAGAAATTTAACTGGAAAAGAGCTAACATTAGAAATAGAAAACGATGAAGTTGTGATAGAACCACACTATGATAAAAAAATCATAGAAATAGCAGACATAAACGGAAGCTTTGGAATTTGGATTCAATTAACTAAAGAAAAGATTGAAAGATTAAAAGGGATATTAGATAAAACGGGCTCGTAACTCAGTCGGTAGAGTGCCTGGCTTTTATCTGACAGATAAAAGCATGTTGAGCTTTTGCTATGACAGGAAGAACATGGCGTCTTCAAACCAGGAAGTCGAGGGTTCGAATCCCTCCGGGCCCACTTTAGTGATTTGTATGCAAAAAGAATACAATTATTGTTTTATTGGAATATTAATTATTCTTTTAATCTACATTATGTTTTCGTTTACAGACAGTGTCAAATTACAAATATTTGCCTCTATTTTTTCCATAATTCTTGGAGCAGTTTTTGTGATTTTAGGTTTCTGGGGTTCTGATTTTGCATTTGCCATAGCCTCTGGCCAGTTAAAACAGGATAGGATAACTGGAAAATTCAAAGGAAAGAAGGAAAAGGTTTATGTTCCATTTATAGGAAATTATACGCCATTAGAATGGTGGAACTTGAACTGGTTTATAACTTTATCTGGTGTTTTTCTTGTTGCCGTAGGAACATTGGTTTTAGGAATGGTAGTTGGAGTATATGTATTTTGATAACAGAAGAACTTTTAAAAATGAGTCTATAATTAATTAATAAGTCAGTGTGGCTCAGCCTGGTAGAGCACCAGACTCATAATAATGAGTGTTGATAAAAAGATGATATAAGAAATCTGGGGGTCACGGGTTCAAATCCCGTCACTGACATTATTTAAACAAAGACCTCTTCCAATAAGTCTCTGACTTTTCCTCTAATCCGAGCTTCATTCTTAAGTAATTTCTAATATAGAATCTGAATGCAGTTAAGTGAAAGCCATACTTCACGTAGCGCCTTGAAGAAACTGGCATTAATAAATTTTTTAAATATTTTACTTTTCCAATCCTTCTTATCCTTCTAACTAAGTCATAATCTTCCAGAATATTTGTTCTAAAAGAATGTTCTTTTAGGATTTCTTTTCTGAAAGCCATGTTTGGACCCCAGATATAGACATTTCCTAGTCTGCTAAAAAATCTGGGAAAAAGATTTGTCCATATCTTGAAATAAACTTTCATTAGACTGTCTCCATCATAAGGATACAAAGGACCTGAAATGCAAATGTTGTTATTCATTAAATTAGAGATATTCTCAACCCAGTCCTTTTTTGGCAAACAATCAGCATCGCAGTAGGCTATTACATCTCCTTTGGCCACTTTCCATCCTAAATTCCTTGCGTCAGCAACACCTTTCTTATTATCTCTAACAACTTTGTCTGCATATTTTTTAGCAATTTCAAATGTCCCATCAGTTGAGTGACCATCTACCACTATTATTTCAGGCTTCAGAGTCTGTTTTTTCAAGCATTTTAAGCAGTTTTCAATGAATCCTTTTTCATTTTTTGCCACTACTACAACGCTTATGCCCATAACAAAGATATTTAAAAAATAGCAATATATATTTGGATTATGCCTCGATAGCTCAGTCTGGTAGAGCGACTGACTTGTAATCAGTAGGTCGAGGGTTCGATTCCCCCTCGAGGCTCTATGATTTTGGTAAATCCCTATTAAGCATAAAAAGATTAAACATCTAAAAATATTCATGGAAAAGAAAAAGAAATTAAAAAGATTCATAAAAATAAGTCATGTCATTCAGCCAAGAATAGAAAACATAGAATTGCATGAAATGTATGAATGGGAAAAGATGTTCTTATCCAGAAAAGGCAAAAAAGAAAGCTTGAAAGGATATGGCTAAAAATCAGGATTTAAATATTTTTAAGGGAAATCTTTATTAGAAAAAATCTAATCTAATTTCAATTCTCCATCTTTAATAAGTAGTTCTTGATTTCCATTCGTATACGTCAAATTAACTGTTGGTTTTCTAACAACAAAATCTGAGTGTGATTTTACATGGCCAACAGCGGCATGAATGGTTCCTAGTTTTTTTTCTGCTTCTAACAGCTCCTTTACTTCTCTAGCCTTGTCATTCAAACCAAAAGCCACTTCTTCAAGTATCGGCTTTAATCCATACTTAGCTTCCCTTTCTACCCACTCTTTAGGTAAAGCTTGGAATGTATCATCAGTTGTGTGAAATCTTTCTACAACCCCATTTCTAAATGAAATTTCTATTGGTTTATCCGGTTCAATTAACTTATCAATACCATCTGCACAGACATCACATACCAACTTGCCATTTCCTATAAGTTTTACTGGATACTCAACCTCTTCGCCTGCAAGACTTTTTCTTATTCTTCTTAAAGCCTCAGCTTCTCCAATCGGTAAATTACATATTTTCCCAGGATTACCATAAGCATCAGGTGGTACGCATATGCAATCGGTTTCAAACTTCACTTCAGTAGGCAATTCAACATTAATATCAGTTCCAGCAGGTGCTACAATACTAACTGTTTTAACGCCGTTCAGTTTTTGTAACATTTTTTCAGCTCTTTTGGCCATTTTTTCATAATCGCATTGAACTGCGCCATGAGAAGCCATGTCCCATGTCATGCCAGGTGCATGGAGATAACCCATATACGCATGTTTTATAAATCCATGAACAAGCTCTACTCTTGCTGGTGTTTCTTTTTGTTGCATGTCTGTTTCTTCCGGATAACAGAAGAATCCCATAGCTCGAGGATATATTCCAGAAGTTATCGCTTTTTTAACTCTTGATGGAAAAGTAGCATAAGGTTTTTTAGCTGTAAGTTCTATCATGTTGGCATCTAAACCTAGATTTTGTGCAGCCTCAAATGCTGTGTAAGCAAGTCTGCCGCTATTAAAATCAGGATTTCTTCTATCGATTATTAAGAACTTACTTTCTACAGGTGGTTGAAGAACGTGTTTTATAGCTTCTCTAAATTTCCCCTCAACCACTGAGTTAGTTGCCATACTAAACTACTATAAAAGTAAAAGATTTAAACCTTAACTTAGGGCTTGTAACTCAACTTTTAATAACTCTCGAGGCTTTCGGAAATCATTTAAAGCTTTCTGTATAATTTAGTGTATGACTGATTTTTTAGAAAGAATAGACGAAAAAATAGAACCTCTTGTAAAAAATATGGATGACTATATAAGAGGTTTGAATCCGAGAAGTCTAGGAACATATTATGATGCAGATTTGGGTGGAATTCCTACTCAGGTTGCATTTAATAAAATATGTCAAAATGTTCATGATACAATACCACCTTCGCAATACATAACCTATCTGCATACAGCAAAGGCAATAGAATTTGCAAAAAGACATGATTTTAGCGATGTATGCTTCTTAGAGTATGAACCCCATGAAGAATTAGATGAAATATGTAAAGATGCAAAAAAGGTTGGAATACTTGGACACCATAAAGATAGGGACGATATAAAAGAACTTTGTGAAAATGATCCTAAATTTACTTATTTCAATCCCAAAGGATTAGGTATTGAAAAAATTTATGAAAGAGGAGTACCAATTTTATATCCACTTTTAAAAGTAGCAGAAAAACATGGTATAGATGTTTCATTTATGGGTGCATTGGGAACAAGAGGTTATGGATATGAAAAACTCTTTAGAGAGAAGTTTTCTGACTTTAGGGCAAAAAGCATCGATTACCTGGTGGATGATATCGTTTTATTATTTAGTCATCGTCTCGACAACTGTCCTAAAATTATTAGAGCGTTAGAAAAAGCAAGCGACCCAAGAGACGAATCAGTTAAAATGTTAAGAAAATTATGTAATGAAAAAAAACTTGCGAAAAAGAAAAATGAAATCATTGGTAGGGCTATTTTAGGCTCTAAAGTTATTGAAGAAGAGGTTCAGGTGTTTCCAATAGCATCACCAGAATTTCAGCTAATAAAACCATTTGTTGCAGAATTAGATGAATTAAGAAAAAAAGCCGGTTTCGGAACGACTGTTTGTATTCAATATATAAATAATGATCCAAGAAGATCAAGAAAGATTTCTATAAGAACCACCAGAGATGCAGATATTCCTAGATTATTGAAAATAGCTCATGAAAATCAAGAAGAGAAAAACTATGGAGCTCATAAAACATCAGGAGGATTTATTGCTAGTGAAAAGAACATGTATAGTATATTAGAAAATTTTTTAACAGCTTACTTCTCAGGCTTGGGAAATTCAAATGTAGACCTTAAAGAATTAAACTCATTCTAAAAATTCTTTAAATTCCTTTTCGACGTCTTCAAGATGTAGGTTTTCGAGTCTATAAGAGGTCACTACATCAGGGTTCATTTCATGTTCAGTAGAAAATCGTAACACATTTTCAACTTTTTTCTTTCTAGCTTTAATGTCTTCTGAAAGATAACGTCTACTAGTAAGACACACAGGTATGACATCTCTTTCACAACTTGATCTAACAACATTAGTCATTCCAAATTCACGATGCGATATTATAGTTGGAGAAATATACAGTAAAGGAGTTAAATTCTCGTCTGGATCTTCTTTTGTTTCTAGCCAAGCACTATAAGATAAGAGCTGATTAGTTCTATTTTCTACTTCTCTATTCGCTACCGTAGGAAATGCTTTTAACTCCGCAAGCAAAAATGCTGGTGTTTCAGGCATTCTAAAAATCATATCAAATCTGATTTTTCTCCAACTTTCTGATCTTGACTTTCTTGTTATCTGCTGTTTTGTAAAAAAGTTGTCTAGTTGGATTTGCCCTCTATTGAAGCTCGGTAAATCTCTCTGACCATCCTCTATTTTTTCTTTTCTTTTATAGCTGTAAACCTTTTTTCCGCGCAAGGATTTTTCTATATCATTATAACATCTTTCAAGTTTTTTGCGTAAATTAACTGTTCTTTGCAAAGATTCATCAAAACCAGGTAAAAATGTTTCAAATGGAACTTCTGCAGGTGGTGGGTGAATATAAACTGTTTTCTGACGACCTCTTACCTCAAGTGGTATGTTTAAGTTTTCAAGTGTTTCTTCAAATACAGTTTCTCCTGCATGCTGCTTTGTATAAAACCGAGATCTTCTATAAGAAAGTTTATCCATTACCTGATTAAATTTTATAGAGTCTAAATTATTTGATGATTTATCAACTATAACAACAGCCTGACCACTGTAAACCGGCATTTCAAAACTATTTCTAAATATTTCACCAAGATGAATATTCATCGAATCATAAACATCTGAAAAGCCAATAGAACTTCCCATAATATTATATTTACCTAAAAAAATATATATTAAGTTAATTAAGACTTGCTACTAATAGAAACCCAATTGTTCTATTTTGTCCCACTTGTTATAACTTGTCTTGATAATATGATATGAGATTGGAACCAGCAATATGCTAAAGACAAGATAAAAGGGGTTTGGCATTGACAAAAAGATTAGTATCAGGAGTATCGGAGAAATCAAAAGCAGGTATTCAGAGAATATCTTTGCGTTGTACAAGAAGATGTTAGGCGTCAATCCTGCTAGATAAACAGTTATTGCTAGGGTATATGAGGAAATGGCTAAAAATGAAAATAATGATGGTATCAGGTAGAAAGATTGCCTTGACAAAAAGGTAGCCAGAATCAAAACAATGACTGATATCGAGTTGATTATTATATAGCTGTTGATTTTTCCTTTTATAACAGTTGAAACCCTTACCGGAAGAAAAGAATAAGATGTAAACAGATCAAACTCTGTAAGCCAGTTGTAAAATGATGATGAAATTGCCCCTAAAAACAGTGAGAAGATTATGAAGAAATTCAGAATCGGTATGAATTTTAAAAATATAATAAGAAGCAACCATGCAACAGCTATTGGAATAAGAAATGAAAATATTATTTTCCCTAATCCGCCTTCACTCCTCTTAAAGTCCAAGAAATCTTTTGATGTAAACGTTGAGTACTTACTAAATCTAAACCATTTTGAAAGTTTTTCAAGAGAGTTTTTATACAATCTCCTCTTCTGAGGATAGTCCACTTTCAAGAAAATCAATGAAAAGGCAGAAGGAACAATTATAATAAATAAAGAAAGTATGACCTTGTCAGCAGAAGGGAAAAATGAAAACGTTGGTAACAGAACTGATGGATTCAGACTAAAATAATTTACTGTAAATAATAATGAAGCTATAAACAAAACCAAAATACCAACTAAAATTTTAATAGAATGTGCATAAATTGTTGAAAGAAAGAAAGCGATTGAAAGACCCATTAGAAAAGAAAGGGTCAATGTCAGCAAAAGCGAAGCAGAATAAATGAAACTTATTGAGAGAAAAGGTGAGGCAAAAGCAAATCCTACAACAAGTGGTAAAATCCAAAGAAAGAAATAATAAATTATATCCTTTACAACAAAGTTTAGGAATATCTTTCTTTCAGATAGAGGGAGGGTTCTTGACGAATAAGCTATCAAACTTGCCTGGCCAAATCTTCTGTTCATAACCTCTCTTCCAAACAAACCAAATGAACCAACGCTTAAACCAAAAATTATGAACATGTAATGAAGAACTGTTAAAAGCTGGCTAGCTGGAATTATTTGCTTCAAAATAGGTAAAAGCAAAGAGCCAGCAAACATTATTATTGCTAACAAAACTGGAAACAAAGCAAACATAAAACTTCCGAAAAGGCTTGAATGTACTCTCCATTCCTCCTTTATCATGCTTTTTAAAATTTCTAACATTCTAGGCCTCTTTTACAAGTTTTAGAAAGAACTCTTCAAGATGCTGTCTTTTCTTCTTCAAATCTTTTATAGGACCTTCATAAATGAGCCTACCTTTGTCTATTATTCCAATCCTTGTGCATATCTTCTCTGCGATTTCAAGAACATGAGTACAGAAAAATATTGTGTTTCCATTTCTAACAAAATCCTGAAGGTAGTCCTTTACCTTTTTCTGGATTATAGGATCTAAATTTATTAACGGCTCGTCTATGAAAGCAAGTTTTGGCTCGTGTAGAAAAGCTTGCGCAAACATTAACTTTTGTCTTGTACCACGGGATAGATCTTTGCATAAAACTCCTTTTTCATCCTCGAATTGTAAAAATCTGAACCATTTATTACATCTGTTTTCTATATTGTCTAGATTTCTTATATTTGCAACAAAATTTAGATATTCTTCTGCTGTCAAGAAACTTGGTGGATTTTCTTGTTCAGGCATTATGCCTACAAATTCTCTAACTTTAATTGGATTTTTTAAAACATTTATTCCTAGAACTGTAGAGTTTCCTTTTGTTGGTCTTAGCTGGCCTGTGAGAAGTTTAACAGTTGTTGTTTTTCCAGAACCATTTGGACCAAGTAGCCCGAATAATTCGCCTTCCTTAATAGAAAATGAAAGGCCATTAACAGCTCTCAGATCTCCAAAATCTTTTGTTAAATTTTTCATTTCAATTGCATTTCTCATTCTATCACCATTCTTTTTTATATTAAATATAGCTTTCCAAATTTATAATCATTATTTTTTGAAAAAATAGATTAAAATTAACATAATTAAAATAAGCAAGATTATTAGGATTATTTCTTCAAAATATGAAGAGATAAACGTCGTAGCTGTACTTGAAAAATTTGAAGACAGTAAATAATCCCAAGATGTTACAAAACGTTCTGAGAACATATAATATAGAAGAGAAAAAAATATTATTACTACAAATGACATTACAGTTATAATTGCTGCTAGTTTAGAGCCATTACCCATAATATTAATTGAAAACCAAGATATAAGACTGTTTTCTATAAATTCTTATACTTTTAACAGAAATTATTATAAAACCTGAAACAGTAAAGGTTTAAGGATGCTTATGAAGATTAAAACTAAAACTCTGATTGATATAAAGAAAATTTTTGATATAAAAAAGGAGTCAATGCCCCATGGATCCTGGTGGTGGTGGTTTTGGCTATTCTTTATCGATAATCCAAAAAATCGTGAAAAACCAGAACAGCTAATGATACTATGGTCTACAAAAAATGTAAAGGAAATGAGTTGTAACGATTTAAAAATCAAATTAAACTCTCCTAGAGAGGATGGTATCCTTCCAGGTGTTGTTGCTAGTTGGTACTTTGATGGAGAAAATATGAATCACAATCTTATTGAACAATGCAGTTTTAAAATATCAGATAAAGAACTTTTTTCGCATTCTAATATCCCAACGTCTTTTTCTATAAACAAAAACAAAAATATAATAAAGATTGGAAATGACTTTGAATTGATTGCAGAATTAGAGAATAAGCACAATTTTACAAAACCATTCTATGAGTCAAACAATTATATTGGTAATAATGGTTATTCTATGATAAGGTTAGTTCATACAAATTTAACCGGAAGGGTAAAAAATAAAACTATTAAAGGAAGTGCTTTCTTCCATCGTATTTTTATGAATGCACCTTCACCATCTTGGTATTGGGGATTATTTCATTTTGAGAACGGCAGCATCCTGACTTACTTCAACCCCTATTTATTTGGAAAATCCTTAAAAAAAGACATAACGTTTTTCGATGGTAATAAAGTTCATCGCTTTAATGATATAAATATAAAAATATCAAAAGGGAAATTACCTATCTATTCAATATCGGGAAAGAACGAATGTGAAAAAATAAGTTTTACCGTAAATTCTTATTCTAATTTTTCATGGACATTAAGAAAGAAGTCTTTAGGTATAATTCCAAATAAACTAATTTATAATGAATATCCTGCTGTCATTTCTGATTTTGAGCTTATAAATAATAAAACAGGCAAAAAGATTATTTCTGAAGACCTTGGCAAGTCAAAGGGTAATGCAGAACACACAATTGGTTTTCTTCTTTAAAATCTAGATTTAAGATTTTTTATGTTATATTAGAAAAATTTATAAGCCAGTCTACAAATAATAAGTTTTATGGATATGATTAGTATACTCATCCCTATCTACAAGGAATCTAACTTAGTTGAAACTCTTTTGAATCAATTGATAAAAGACCCGTATAAAGACAAAGAAATAATTAGTGTGATAGATGAGCCTACGCAGAACTCTTTAGAACTTGTTAAAAAATTTAAAAATAAGGTTATATTCTTAATAAACAAAAAAAGAAAGGGAAAGGCAAATGCTCTAAATGGAGCTGCAAAACTTGCTAAAGGAGATGTTTTCTTATTTATTGATGCTGACTGTATTATTTCAAAATCAAAAAACTTTCTTGAGAAAGTTGCAAAAGGTATGAAGAATGCAGATTTACTAGATATAAAAAAGAACATAATTGAAAATGAATCATTTTATTCTAAAATGTTTAATTACGAGTCTTTAACAGGTGCTTTAACAAGTTGGATTTTTAACAAGCTCAACGTTTGTCTAGGTATATGCGGCCAAGTCTTTGCTGTAAAGGAGGCTTTTTTCAAGGAAATAGGCGGATTTAAAAATGTAATAGCAGAGGACCTTGAAATCGGAATGCAGTCTTACCTAAGAAGAAAGAAATACAAATATTTGGAAGAAGTTGAATTAAAATCTAAAACACCAAATTCTTGGAATAGTTTTTTAAAACAAAGGAAAAGGTGGGGATTAGGTGCTGGATTTCATTTTAAAAAATACTGGAAAAATATTTTAAAAGAATATTTTAAACACCCGAAGGATGCTATGATAGCTTTATATTACCTTTGGCCGACTATGATATCTTTATTTAGCGTATTTTTCATAGACTCATTTTTAGGAAAGTTTTTAATGCTATCTTTAATTTCAGCTTCCATTAAATTTACTTTTTTGATGCCGATTATATTTCTTATAAGTTTAGGGACGCTGTTCTTAAAAAACATTTTACTATTCTTATTAACTTACATAATCTCAGCTACAGCATTCTTCATAATATCTAAAAGATTTGGTTATATTTTCAGAAATAAAGATTTTGCTATTTATTATATAATTTATTCACCGATAAGTTTCATTATATACAATTATTACTTTTATAAGGCATTGCTTTCATCTGATAAAATTACCTTAGAAGACTGGAAATTCTGATAAATATAAAAATACTAGAGAAATATTCTTTAGATAAGGGGCTGTCGTCCAACTAGGTAAGACACGAGGCTCCAGTCATGGAGCATTGATTCAAAGATGAAAGAAACCTCGGAATCCAGGTTCAAATCCTGGCAACCCCACTTATGGTGATAAAATGACAGACTGCATATTTTGCAAAATTGCAAAAGGGGAAATACCCTGTCACAAGATTTATGAGGATGAAGAGTTTCTAGCTTTCCTAGACATATTCCCAAATACCAAAGGAATGGTTCTAGTTATAACAAAAAAACACTATCCTTCTTATGTATTTGAAATACCTGAAGAAATTTATAAAAAGTTATTAACAACTACCAAAAAAATTGCAAAAACTCTTGATAAGGTATTGAAAGTTCAAAGAACTGCAATGGTTATGGAAGGAATGGGTATAGATCATGCTCATATAAAACTTTATCCTTTGCATGGACTTGAATCAAAATTCAAAGAAATGTGGGCTTCTGAAAAAGTATTCTTTGAAAAATATGAAGGGTACATCACAACACAGCAAGGACCTAGAGCAGATGATAAAGAACTGGAACAACTTGCTAAAAGAATAAAAGAGTCTTTTTAAATACTTTTGAAGAATTTTATTCTATATGCGCCGATAGTCTAATGGTAGGACACTAAAATTTGTGCAAGCCTTCCAAGCTAGCGATCCGGGTTCAAATCCCGGCCGGCGCACTAATCCATATATTTTCTTAGAATTATCTGACTTCTTTCAGGTCCATTTCCAACAATAGTAATAGGAGTATCGACTAATGTTTCTATCGTTCTTACATAATATTGTGCATTTCTTGGTAATCCATCAAAATTCCTAGCTTTGCTTATGTCTTCTTTCCATCCATTAAATCTTGAATAAACTGGAATACAACCTTCTAGATTTACAGGGAAATAACTTCCTAAATTTTCTCCACCTTTTTCATACTCGCCACATATTTTTAATTCTTTCAAACCACCAAGAACATCTAATTTTGTTAAAGCAATTTCATCCACACCATTAATTCTGCACGCATATTCAGCTGCGATTTTATCAAACCAACCTGTTCTTCTTGCACGTCCTGTTGTAGTTCCGTATTCAGCTCCTTTTTTTCTTAAGAATTTGCCAATGTAATAAGGGTCTCCTTGATTTGCTTTTTCTATATCTTCTTGTGTTAATGGTTCGTCTTTATTTTCATTCATTGTTTGTTCATCAGTTCCTAATTCAGTTGGAAATGGACCTCTACCGACTCTTGTAGGATAGGTCTTAAAGACTGCAATTACTTTATCTATTTTTCTTGGACTAATACCCAAACCTATACAAGCTCCTCCTGCAATTGGTTCTGATGATGTTACATAAGGGTAAGTTCCCCAGTTTACGCTTAGCAAAGTTCCCTGTGCGCCTTCAAGTAATATATTTTTGCCTACATCTATAGCGTTATTAACTAATGAAGAAACATCTCCTAGAAATCTTTTAAACTCAGGATGCTTTTCTGCATAATCTATCATCCTAATTCCTCTTCTAGCAGCTCTATCTTCGTAACACGGCCCTACACCTTTTCCTGTTGTACCTATCTTATCTTTACTTTTTGCTAAATCTCGTTCAATATGTTCCGGAGTAATAACATGAGTTCTTTCGTCTACAATCAAATCAACTTTTATTCCTCTTGATTCAACTTCATTTACTTCTCTTTTAAGAACATCAGGATTTAGGGCAACCCCAGCACCTATTGCAATTTTTTTACCTCTAATAACTCCACAAGGTAAAAGATGCAATACAAACTTTTGATCTCCAACATAAGCTGTATGTCCTGCATTATCTGCCCCATTAAATCTTGCAACTAAATCAGAATCTTTTGCAAGATAGTCTATTATTTTTCCTTTTCCTTCGTCTCCCCATTGTCCTCCAACAACAACAGTTGCAGGCATAGAAAATTGTTTGAATAATAAAAATAAATAATGCAGTGGTTGACAAACACTACATTAAATAAACTTTGAAAATCATATAAATTCTATTAACCTAAGTATTTTAAATGAAATATAAAAGATTTAAACAAATTAAAGAAAATAGAGTTAAAATAGCAGAAGAAAGAATAGAAATTTTAAAAAGCATGATAAAGAAAAAGCCAGAGTTTAAAGAGAGATATGAAAAGCTTATTGAAAAATTGAAGAGCAGATATAGGCTAGGGAAAGATTTTTAAACATAAAAACAGTATTAGAGAAAGATAGCTATGAAAGAAGTTAGCCCACAAAAACTTGTAGAAAAGCTCGCAGAAGAGTTGAAGAAAAATGAAAATATAAAACCACCTGAGTGGAGCAAATTTGTAAAGACAGGAGTTTCTGTTGAAAGACCTCCCTTTCAATCAGATTGGTGGTTTCTCAGATCTGCAGCCATATTGAGAAAAATATATTTGAAAGGACCTGTTGGCGTTCAAAGACTAAGAGTCACGTTTGGAGGCAGAAGAAGAAGAGGTTCTAGACCTGCTCACCATAGAAAAGCCGGTGGAAAAATAATAAGGCTCATAATGCAACAGTTAGAAAATGCAGGTTATGCAAAAAAAGTTGAAAAACCAAAAAAAGGTAGGATAATAACACCCAAAGGTCAAAAGTTCATAGATAAAATTGCAAAGGGGATGAAATGACGGATAAAAATCTCGCAGATTTTGAAATAATGAAGAAAGAGATTCTAAGAAAAATACTTACAAAAGAAGCTATGGAAAGACTAGGAAGAGTCAGGTTGGCAAATCCTTTGGTTGCAACCCAATTAGAGATTTATTTAGTTCAACTTCAACAATCAGGACAACTGAAAGAATCAATTGATGATACTAAATTAAAAGAAATTTTGAATGTTTTGATACCAGCAAATAGAAAAACTAAAATTAGGAGAAAGTGATTTATATGACAAAAAAATATACACCGCTAGCAAAGAAATTAAGATTAATAGCTGCTGGAAAGAAAAAACCTGCTCCTAGATGGGCTGATCTAAAAAAATATAACATAAGGGCTAGAACAAGAAGAATTGCTGTTCATAGAACAAAACACTGGAGACATGGACGATTAAAGCTTTAGACTAATTTTTCTACCTTTATTTTTTCTGGAAAGAGTGTAACAAGAAATGGAATTACTTCTATTCGTCCTATTATCATAAGAAAAATTAACAACCATTTTAAATCCAAGGCTAAAGACTGGTTTACAAATCCTAAAGTCTCACCTGTGGTTGAAAATGCAGAAGTTACCTCAAACAAAGAATTTATATAAGGCAATCCTCTTAAGATAAGAATTATAACACAAAAGAAAACCAAAAGAACACTGAGAAAAACTGATAAAAGATTTTTCATAATAATAACATGCGTCAGTCTTTTTTCCTCGTCACTTAGTCTCATACCAAGTTTTAACTTAATTTTTATTATTATTGATTTTAAAATTACAAAAAATCTGAAAACCTTTATTCCTCCTGCCATTGAATACCTTGTACCTCCAATGAACATCAAAGATATAAGGAACAATATCAAAACTCCACTCATTCTATCAAATGGTATGTAATGATAACCTGCTGAAGAAGTCATGCTTACTACATGAAAAATAGAATCAAGAATACCTGCATTAGATAAAATCATGAAAACTAAAACACCAACAATTATTAAAATTATATAGAAATAATCTTCCTTGTCCAAAATTTTCTTGAATTTTAGTCTGAATAAATTGTAATGCACCGAAAAATTTATTGAACTGATTAAAATTAAAGCTAAGACAAGCAAGTTATTCGGATAAATCAAATATCTTTCAAAATTCAAAGGATTATAACCTGTAGTAATTAGATGAATAACAGAATTTAATGTATCCAGTACATCTCTAAAGCCTAAGAAATAGAATGCTGCAGTAAAAATTCCTATGTATGCTAAATATATGATTAGAACTGAAAAGTAAGTTTTTCTCAAGTCTTTAGTTGTTTTTTCAATACCTAGAACATCACTAACTTTTATCAAATCCCTGCTTGGATAGAAAAATGCTAGGAGGATAAATATCAGGCCAACTCCTCCCATTAATTCTGTTAAAGCTCTGTAAAACTGAATTGATTTTGGTAATGCAGCTGGATTTAAAACAAGACTAAAACCTGTAGTAGTAAATCCTGAAACAGACTCAAAAAAAGAATCTGTGAAATTAGAAAAAAAGTTGCTTTCAGAAAAAATACCTTCATAAATGTAAGGAATAGAACCTATGATACTTATAAGATAGAATACTATGGTTACTAAAGCACATGAAGACTTTAAGTCTAATCTTTGCTTCTTAGCAAGAGAATTTAATATAAATCCTAGACTGAGCATGTTCATTCCTGTTGTCAAAAGCGAAATACAAGCAACAGTTTCATTAAAATAAAAAGCTAGGACAATTGGCAACAGTATTAATATTCCTGATATTTGCAAAAGAAACCCCAAATTTGCAAGTACTGATTTTATTGCCATAAATTTAATTAGTGAAGCTTTTAAAAATACCTAATTAATAGAAGAAAATTAAAAATCTTTAAATATTTACCTTTTATTTTATTCTTATGAGCGAAGACAAGAAACATGAAATGATAGTATATGTAGCACCTAGTGATGAAATCGAAAAAATAAAACTACTTATTAAAAGACATGTTGGTCTCGCTCCTACATATGAAGGAAAACCTGTTGAATTAAAATCGAGATGAATAATATGGCTGAAGAAGAAAAAATATTCACTGTTCCTTTAAGAGAAGCTTTTGATAAACCAAGAACTAGAAGGGCTAAATATGCCACTAATATTGTTAGGAATTTTTTGATTAGACACATGAAATCTGAAGACGTTAAAATAGGAGACTCTATTAACAAGGCTATTTGGAAGAGAGGTATTCAGAAACCTCCAAGAAAAGTAAGGATTCATGCCCTAAAGGAAGAAGAGATAGTTTATGCTGAATTGCTAGGGACTGAAATAAAAACTCCTTCTAAAGAAGAAGTGAAGAAAAAGGAAGAAAAGAAAAAGGAAAAAAGAGAAAAGATAAAGGAAGAGAGGAAGGAAAGAAGAAAGAAGACGATACAGGAAGAAATCCAGGAAGAAGTCAAGGGAAAGCCAAAGGAAGTACCTGAAGAAACAAAAGAAGCTCCTAAGGAAGAGGCTAAAGAAGAAAAGACCACTGAGAAAAAGCCATAAATCTTTTTCTAACCTTATAAATAAAAGTGGGAAGTATGACAGAATTAAAATCTGTTCAAACCGAAGTTATTACTAAATGTCTACAAGGTGACAGAATACTTTTTAATGTAAAAATGTGCGACCTTAAAGGAAATGTGTTGTATTGTGTAAAGAAATATTAAATCTTGCAAATTTTGAAAAGCAAAAAGAGAGATAATTTAAATACTTCTCTTTCTAAATTCAGAACATGTCATTCAAATTTTTAAGAGCAAAATTCAAAGGTGATCCTAACATAGGTTTGTACGGTTTTGCTAATGATAATTATTGTTTTCTAGGAACTGAAACTAAATTGGATAATAAAATAAAAGAAATTCTTAAAACGAAAGTTAAAATATCGACAATAGCAGGAACTGAATTAATAGGCCTATTTGCTACTGGAAATAAAAATGGTATTGTCTTACCAAAAATAATAGAGAAATATGAATTAAAGAACCTGAAAAAAATGTTTGATATAAATTTAGAGGTTATCAAATCAAGAGAAACTGCTCTGGGAAACCTGATTTTATGCAATGACAAGGGCTGCTTAATACCACACCATTTAAAGAGGTTTAAAAAACAGATATCTGATGCTTTAGGATGTGAGGTTGATATAGGAACTGTTGCAGGTTTAGACATTGTAGGATCAGCAGCAGTAGCAAGCAATATAGGATGTCTATGTCATAGAGAAGCTGAGGAAGAGGAAATGAAAAAAATTGAAGAATTGTTAAAAGTAAAAGTAGATGTTGGAACCGTAGGATACGGAAGTCCTTTTATAAGAGCAGGATTAATTGTTAATAGTAAAGGAGTATTATTTTCAGAACAAACAACAGGAGCAGAATTAGGAAGAATATCTGAGGTTTTTGTGATTGAATGACAAAAAATGATGAGATACAGAAAAAGATTGTAGAATTCCAAATATTAGAAGCAAATTTGAAGATCCTTCAAGATAGAACAGAAAAATTAAATGAAAAAATGGAGGAGTTTCAAAACACCAGAATGGCTATAGAAGAACTAAAGGAAACAAAGCCTAACGAAGCTCTCATACCTTTAGGAAGTGGAATTTTTGTTACAGGAAGCATTGAAAAAAGCGAAAATTTGATTGTTGATATAGGATCTGGTATTGTACTGAAAAATAGTAGAGAGAAAGTAATTGAAATTATTGAAAGCAAAATAAAAGAACTGGAAATGGATATAAAAAATGTAACAGAGCAATCAATGTCTATTATCTTAAGATTAGAGAAAATTCGAGAAGATGTAGAAAAAACTCAGAAGTGATTAGATGTTTGGATTCTTGAAGAAAAAACTAAAAGAGGGAATAGAAAAAATAACTAAAAAAATAGAGAAAGAGGAAAAAGAAAAGATAGAAGAAGTTGTTGAGGAAGTTAAAAAGGAAGAGCATCTAGAAGAACCCAAAGAAGAGATTGTAAAAGAAGTTGAAGAGGAAATTGAAAAACCAGAAGAAGCTGTTGAGGAAGTTAAACCTGAAGTTAAGGAAGAGAAACCTTCTGAAAAAGCAGTTGAATTATTTGAAGAAAAACTTATAGAACCTGAAGAGAAAAAGGCAAAGGAAGTATATGAAGAAATTGTAAAAGAACAAGAAAAAGAAGAGGTAAAAACTGAAGTTAAAGTTGAAGAGAAACCTAAGAAGAAATTCTTTGAAAGAATATTCAAAAGAAAACCAAAAGAAGAAATCAAGCCTGAAATCAAAAAAATTGAAGAAAAACCCAAAGTCGTTGAAAAGAGAATAGAAAAAGGGATTCTGGAAAAAATCAAGAAAAAGATTACTGAAAAGAAAATTGAAGAAGACGATGTAAAAGATCTTTTATATGATTTAGAAACCAGCTTAATAAGTTCTGATGTAGCTGTTGAAACCGCTGAGAAAATTTGTAATGATTTAAAAAATAATCTGGTAGGAAAATTCATTAAAAGAAGTGAAATAGAAAAGGTTATTAGAGATTCTTTCAGAGAATCGATATTAGATATACTTGCTGTTGAAAGCTTAAATCTATTAGAAAAAATCAAAACAAAGAAACCTTTTTTAATAACATTTTTAGGTTTTAATGGTTCTGGAAAAACCACATCAATAGCAAGAATAGGGAACTTGTTAAAGAAAAATAACTATAGCTGTATTTTTGCTGCAGCCGACTGTTTTAGAGCAGCCAGCATTGAACAGTTAGAAGAACATGGAAGAAGACTTGGAATAACAGTTATCAAGCATGAATACGGGGCTGATCCTGCTGCTGTTGTTTTTGATGCGGTCAAGCATGCCAAATCAAAAGATATAGACGTTGTTCTTGCAGATACAGCAGGAAGAACTCATGCTAATGTAAGTCTAATGGAAGAATTAAAGAAAATAGTTAGAGTTAACAAACCTGATCTTAAAATTCTTGTTTTAGACGCATTGACTGGAAATGATGTTTTTGATCAATGCAAAACCTTTAATGATGCAGTAGGCGTGGATGCCTTGATAATAACCAAAGCAGATGTTTATGAAAAGGGTGGAGCAATTTTAAGTGCTGTCCATACAATAAAAAAACCTATAATATATATTGGAATTGGACAAGGTTATGATGACTTGGAGAAATTCGATTCTAATAAAATCGTTGATAAGTTACTGGAATGATTTTAAACTATATCTTTTTTACTGTTTTCCTGTTTTTTCAAAAGAGGAGCTACTTCTCGTATATTTATCACGATTAATTTATTATCGCTCCTTCTTATGCCATATTCTCTTACAATTCCATCCTCTGTAGCATATCTAAATCTAAGAGCATATATTGCGTCTTCTGCATAAATTTTTCCATCATCGAAATGTACTTCAGGAAGTAATTTTTCATCTGGTATACCTGGTAAATCTTCTATATCAGCCATTTCATCAACAGAAATTAATTAATAATTCTTATATTTAAGATTTTCGTTTCATTAACTCATTTATTTGGGTAAAATTATCAAATATATTTAGGCTTAAAATATTCCCATTCATCTTCTAATCTTCTAACGTACGAACAATTTAATTCTAAAAAGTTTTTATAATCTCTTTCAACATTAATTTCAAATGGCATTGGCAATTTGGGTTCTAATAATTCATTAAATTTTCTAAAGGCCTCTAAAGGTTTTCTCACGGTATCTGTTTCTTTTAAAACGGCTTCTGTCATACTCATAGAATCTTTTACAAAATTCATAGAAGGATAAAGAATTTTTTCTCTAGTTATTCTAGATCTCAAATCTGTAACTTTATCATTTCCATCTTCCATTCGTTTGAGAAGAGCCCAAGCTATGTCTTCTTCATAAGATTTGTAGTAGCTTTTCGATGGATCTGTAATTGCTATGTCTGTGTGCATGCTATAAAAAGGGCTAAGAAGTGATAATGCAGAATGTATCAATTCTTTTTTATCAACTATTCTAGCTTCCCATTTATTTTTTAAAAAAGATCTAGAAATGCCTATACCGCCTATAACAACTAAATTACGATCTTGAGCAAAAAGTCTATAATTAAATGCATCCATTTCTGTTTTTGGTAGTAATAATTCATAAATGTCTTGACGTGGTTGAACACTTATAGTAGTTTGATGCAATCCTAAAAAATTAGCTACATCTGAACGAAATTCCCTAGAAACTGTTTCAAAATATTTATAAAGTTTCAAATGAGGTGGTTTACAATCTAAAGAGAAAAATTTTTTAATTTCTTCCCAATTTTTTTGATGAGCTTTCTCAATCCACATAATTTTGAATTGAAAAATTAAAGATTTAAGTATATTATTTTGGTAAAATTATTCCTTCTAAATATTGTTTAGAATTCTAATCTCATTCTTATTATTGTACCCCACACTCCTATTTGTCTGAAATAATCTGTTATATACCTTTCTATATCTTGAGTGGTTACATCTCTTCCTACAAGAAGACAGCTTAAGTCTCCTGGGTTTGGTCTTGACCTGTATCTAGGTGTAATCTCGTCTGAACGTAGATTAAATTTTTTTATTATTTTTATCCTATAACGTTCAAACCCATGGTAAGGACAATTCGCTTCAATCCAAAGACTCATAATATCTCCTTAAATAATAAAAATATTCAATAATTTAAACTTTACTTAGGAATTATAATTCCATCCAAGTCTTCATATTTTCCTTCTAAATATGACTTGGCAGTTAATGCGCATAGCAGTGCATCGTACTCATCCTGATTCTTTCTAGGTTCTTTTGATAAACCTAATACTTTTTCTGATGCACTTGAAAAAACTTCAATAACTTTATAACCTTTTTCTCTTAGAATTTTTACAAGATGAGAAGCTCTTAATGTTAGCATTCTCATTGTTGGTAACAATGGAGATATTGGCCTAAAACCTTTTCTTAATAAATTCTCATCACAAGGTCTCCATGTTCCGAATCGAGGCAACCAAAAAGGAGCGTCTATTGCAATACAATCAGGTCTTATTTTGTCTGTTTCATTGATTATTTCCATATCCGTATGCAATAGCTTAGTCTCTGTACCAGAATCTGTTAATGAGCAAAAACCTGTTGGATTTTCAGCCTTTCCAGCCAGGTCTATACCCACAACTCTCATATTAAATATTTAAAAACATCTAAATTAAACTGTTAGTTATGCTTGAAAAACTAGGCTCTGGCTTAAAGGAAGCTTTGAGAAAAATAACAGGAGCGGGTTATATTGATGAAAAGATTTTGAATGAATTGACTAGTGATATTAAGAAAACTTTGCTTGCAGGAGATGTTGATGTAAAATTAGCCTCATCCTTGACAGAAGAAATTAAAAATAGAGCATTAAACGAAAAACCTCCTACAGGAATGACAGCTAAGGAACATGTAATAAAAATAGTTTATGAAGAACTTGTGAAATTTGTTGGTAAAAAGTCTGAAGTTAATCTAAAGCCTGGAAGAATAATGTTTGTTGGATTGTTTGGTTCTGGTAAGACTACTAGCATAGGTAAATTAGCAAAATTTTATCAGAAAAAAGGTTTGAAACCTGCTCTAATAGGATGTGATGTTCACAGACCAGCTGCAATGGACCAACTATCGCAATTAGCCTCTCAAATCAATGTTCCTTGCTATGCACCGAAGGATATTAAAAATCCTATTGAAATTTCTAGAAACGGAATTGAAAAATTCAAGAAATATGATATTCTGATATTTGATGCATCTGGAAGAAGTTCTTTAGATAAAGAGTTGGCAGATGAATTGAAAAGGCTAGGAGAATTTGTAAAACCAGACGAAGTTCTTTTAACAGTACCAGCAGATTTGGGACAGGCAGCAGGCCAGCAGGCAGAAGGTTTTAAAAAACTCGTTGGTATTACTGGTATTTTTTTAACAAAAATGGATGGAACTGCTAGGGGTGGAGGTGCAATAACATCCTGTGCAATAACAGGAGCTCCGATCAAATTTATCGGTACAGGCGAAAAGGTTGATGCAATAGAGGTTTTCGATCCTGAAAGGTTTATCTCAAGATTAATAGGCTTTGGAGATTTGCAAGGCTTGTTGGAAAAAGCAAAAGAAGCAGATCTTAAACCTGAAACAGCAGAGAAGATTGTTTCAGGCAAGTTTACAATGAATGAGTTTTATGATCAATTGAAATCAATGCAAAAAATGGGTTCTTTGCAATCTGTTATGGGAATGGTTCCTGGAATGGGAATGATGAAACTCCCTAAGGAATTTGATGCTTCTAAACAAGAAGAAAAGATGAAAAAATGGAAATATATGATTGAATCTATGACGAAGAAAGAGAAGGAAGATCCTGAGATAATAGATGCTTCAAGAATAAAAAGAATAGCAAAAGGTTCTGGAACATCTGAATCTGACGTCAGGGATTTGATGAAATATTACGAACAGTCAAAGAAAATGATGAAGATGCTTTCAAAGGGAATGAAAAGAGGAATGTTTTCAAAACTCTTCAAGAAGGTCAAAGGTTTTTGATAATGAGAACTTTTGTTCTTTATGCAAGAAAGGCTAGAACAGACAATAAATTTGAAATAGAAGACTTGATAAATGCTGGAAGAATGGATGTAGTCTGTAGTTGTATAGTTTCTGCTTTATGGTTATCGCATAAGACAAGGGAAGATACCAAGTTTTTTGTGGTCTTGAATGGTCCGTCTAACCCGCCAGTCACAGTTTGTTTTGATGGCTCTAAACTGTTGAAAGTTTATGTTGATGAAAAGACGAATGCAAAATGGATAAAAAAACTTCTGTCATTTAAAATAAATAAAGATTGGAGAGAAATCAGTGGAACTAAAGTCTCTAGAAAAAGTTTTCAAGAAGTTTTAAAAGAATTAAATGGAAAGGTTTATGTTTTACATGAAAAGGGAACTCCAATTGAAAATATAAAAATAGAAAAAAATCCTATCTTCGTCATAGGGGATAACATAGGACTTCCTGCTGAAGAGGAGGAATTTGCTTTAAGATACGGTGAAAAAATTTCTTTGGGAAAGAATGTATATCTAGCAAGCTCATGTATATCTATTTTAAATTGGTTGTGCGATGGACAGGGTGTATGAATGATTGAAAAAACAGCAAAAATATTAGAGAAATATTTATGCAATAAATGCTTGGGTAGGACTGTTTCAGGTCTGTTATCAGGTTTAACAGACGAAGAAAGAGGGAAGATTCTAAGAGGAATTATAGCTTTGTCTATTGATGGAAAATCAATAGATTACTCAAAAATTGATCCTAGTAATTTTTATGAATACAAATTCAGACTAAATAAAGAATTTTCTGATACAATAAAAAAACCTAGCAAATGCTGGATTTGTAATGATATTCTTAAAAACTTAGACTTTTTTGCAAAAAAAGCCATTAAAAAATTGAAAGGCATTGAGTTTAATAGTTTTCTGGTTGGATCAAAAGTACCTACAGATATTCTAACAAGAGAAGAAAAAATATGGGAGATCACTAGCATAGAGAATGTAGAATCAATTAAATCTGAAATAAACAGAGAGTTGGGAAAGAAATTAGGTTTTCTGTTAAATAAACCAACCGATTTCAAAAATCCTGACGTTATAGTACTAGCAGATTTGATTAAAAAAGATGTTGAAATTCAAATAAACTCTTTGTATATTTTGGGATACTATAAAAAACTTGTAAGAGGTATTCCTCAGTGTAAATGGGGAACTCCTGGAAAATACAAAACTTCTATACAAGAAATAGTAGCAGAACCAATAATGAGAATTACAAAAGGAAAAAATAATGCGTTCCATGGGATGGGAAGAGAAGATGTTGATGCAAGATGCTTGGATTGGAGACCTTTTATTATTGAAATGATTCAACCCAAAATAAGAAACTTCAATTTAAAAGATATGGAAAGACAGATCAACAAAAGCAAAAAAGTAAAAGTAAAATTGATAAAGCTTTCAAACAAGTTCACTGTTCGCAGGATCAAGTCTGAATCTAAGGATAAAACCTATAAAATTATTGTAAAGTTTGATAAACCAGTAGAAAAAAGGGAATTGAAAAAATTAAAGCAATTGGTAGGGGTTATTTCTCAAAGAACTCCTGTTAGAGTTGCTCATAGAAGAGCAGATTTGATAAGAAAAAGAGCAGTTAAGCAATTAAACTATAAGCAAATAAACAAAAAGAAAATAGAACTAAAAATAAAAGCTTCTTCCGGTTTATATGTGAAGGAGCTTGTTACAGGAGATGAAGGTAGAACCAAACCTTCTGTTGCTGAGATATTGAATGTTAAAGCAATACCAAAAGACTTAGATGTCATACATATTGAAAGACCAAAGAATTTATAAATTTTTAATACCAATTATAAAAGATGAGCGAAGCTACTGAATACAAAAGACCTACATGGGACGAATACTTCATGGAAATGGCAAGGGTAGTTGGGACAAGAGGAACCTGTGATAGAGGAAGAAATGGTGCAGCGATAGTAAAAAACAAGAGGATTATTACAACAGGTTACGTAGGTGCACCAATGGGTTTGCCTCACTGCGATGAAGTTGGACACTTGATGAATGATGTTATTGATCCTGATGGTAAAGTATCAAAACATTGCATAAGAACTATTCATGCAGAACAAAATGCAATTATTCAGGCTGCTTTGCATGGAATTTCTACAGAAGGAGCAACACTGTATGTAAAGTTTGAACCCTGTTTCACATGTGCAAAAATGATAATAAATGCAGGAATAAAAAGAGTTGTGTGCGAGAAAAAATACCATGCTGGAGAATTGACAAGGAAATTCTTCAAAGACGCTGGGATAGAACTAGTCTTTCTAAAAAATGAAGTTGAGCAATATCCTAATCAGTGAATTAAATTAAGTATCTTTTCTATTTCTTTGTAAAGACAGTCAAGACCTTCTTTATCATTATTTATTGAAAAATCTGCCATTTCCAAGACCTTTCCTAATCCTTTTTCTTCAATGTCTCTTTTGTCTCTTTCTTGAAAATCTTGTAGAGTAGCATTTTGATCATCCAGTTTTCTTCTTGAGAATCTTATAACTTCATCGGCATCTACAAGAATCAAATAGAAATCTTTGAAATTCTTTCTAAACAATTTTACCTCTTCGATACTCCTAAAGCCATCGATAATAAATTTTTCTGATTTATTTGCTTTTATTTTATTTATCAGCATTTCAGCCAAGATGCCTTTTTTTCCGCTTTCTTTTCTTAGCTCGTCCCCTAATTTCGACAAAACAGATTTCTGTTCTTCAAGATTTTTGGTTTTCAGAAGTCCTCTTTTATGTGCTTCTTCCCTCAAAACATCTGAAAAAACAAATTTTACAAACTTGTGCTCTTTAACTAAATAATCAGAAACTGCTCCTTTACCACAGCCTGCTAAACCAGTTAGACCCAAAACTAAAGGCATATAAATTTATACTGTCTTAATTAATTAAAATAAACGGTGTTTGAATGGTTATAAAATCTCATGGACCAAAAAGAAGAACTAGAGAAAAATTCAGAAAAATAGGACGCGTAGCTATTAATAGATTTCTTAAAGAATTCAAGATAGGAGAAAGGGTTGTTATTGATATTGATTCATATTCTCAGCAAGGCGTTCCGTTTAGAAGATTTCAGGGTTTGTCAGGGACTGTTATTGAAAAGAGAGGAAAAGCATATATTGTAGAGATAAAAGACGGTGGAAAAACCAAACAGATTATAGCTAAACCCGAGCATTTGAAAACTATTTAACTTAGATTCTTGAAGAAATCAAATCAAGCTTTCAATCATTTTCTTTACTTCTTTCTTATTTTCTAAGAACTTTTTATAGTCATTAAAATTTTTCATTGCCCTTAAAAATATAATTCTCATGTTCTTATCCACGCAATAAACTATGTGCAAATTTTCTTTCTTGGCTCTGAAAATTAGGTTTCCACTAATATTTTCTTCGAATTTGTGTAATTCGGTGAATTCTAAACCAGAGCAACTTAGAATATTTTTTACTATAAACTTTATTTTTTCCTCATCTTTCAAGTCTCTAATAAAATGCTTAGAGATAACAACGCTCTTTATCAAAGGTCTAACCTTCATGAAATTACTGTTACAGTCCTCACAAAAATTTTTTCTATTTTCGCATGAACTTTCTAATTTTATATCAATATCCATACTCCAATTATATTTTTGAAGTTTAAATCTTAATTTTTCTATATTTTTATTATGGAAGAGATTGAATATCCTAATTTTAACAAAATGACTTACTCTGAAATAATAAATTGGATAGATCAAGAAGCCTTGCGAAGACTAAGACTTGGAGTTGTTGTGAATGATGAAGAAATAAGAAATTTGAAATTAAAGATTCTATCAGAGAAGATTACTAATCTTTTAGAAGAATATAATAAAAGAATAGAAAACATTGAAGAGACATTAGTAAAAATAACAGATATAATAAAAGGTCTATCAGAACAATTAGTTAAAAAGAAAGATACTATAGAGAGTGTAAAAAGTTTAAATGAAGTAAAAGATACTTTAAAAGATTTTGTAGACGAAGATAATCAATTGTCGTAGCTAGTGAATTGATGTGGTCAAACTTATATTCTTAACTTTCAAATAAATTTGAAAGGCTGCAAGATGGTAGGAACTAGTTATTGTGCAAAAGATGGAATGACTGAAGAAGAAATTGAAGAATTTGTAAAGAATTTTGGTGAAAAAAGTAATATATATTGTATAAGATGTCCAAACGGTTGCTGTTAATTTATCAAACCCTTATTATTGTTCCTAGTCCTTTTTCTCCTAGCAAAGCTTTTTTAAGAATACCTTCTTTTTCTCCATTTATTATCTCAGACTCAGCACCAATTCTTATTAATTCAACCATCTCTTTTACTCTATGAAACATTCCACCTGTAACATCAATTCCTGCACTTCCTCTGAGATATTGTTTAACGTCTTCATAATTTTTTAGATTTATTTCTGGTATTAATTTGGCATCAGGGTCTTTTTGCGGGTCTGATGTGAACACACCGCCTGTTATTCCAGCGAGAATAATTCTTTTTGAATTCAATTGCCTTGCTAAATAATTTAATATTTCTTCTGTTGATATTATACAACAACCTTTCTTAATGTCTAACGCTACGTCTCCATAAGGAACAGGCAATAAATTATGTTTTAACATTTCTTTTATCGGTTCCAAATACCATTCTTTAATCCTTCCATCTTCTGCAATTAAACTAGCCGAAGGTTGAACAGAAACAGCATTTTCACCAGCTTCTATCAAAGAATTTACAATGATTCTGTTTAATCGTGAAGCAGCATCTTGAACCAAAGAAATTCCTTTATAACTTTCTTTGCTTATTACTCCCTCATTCGTTCTGTAATCTTTTGCAGGTTTATGAGGAAATGAACCTCCTCCATGGCCTACAATTAATTTTATCTTTTTCTCTTCCCTAGCTTCATGTATTTCTCTTGCCAGTCTTTTAATAACATCTAATCTTGGAGTAAATGGTTTTGTTTTATCAGTAATAAGACTTCCACCAAGTTTAACTAAAATTATATCCTCCATCATATCACCTTATTATGACTTTTTCTCCTTCTATCCTAATTTTATCTCCTGTTTTAATTTTATTTATTTCAATTTTATCAACACATGGTATGTCAGATATTATTGCACCTACAGCAACTATGGGCTCGCATTCTTCATTTATTATTCCAATCGGAGCAGTATTATTCTTCTTCATTTTATACAAAATATAAGAGCTTACAGTTGAGCCTTTACCAGTCGGAAAGACCAAAATTTTTCCCTTAATGCTTTTTCCTTCTAGAGGGTGTCCTTTCTCGATAACAACTCCTGTTTCTGGGTCAACTCCTCCTAAAAATCCTATTGGTTCAGAAGAAACGATAGCCTCTCCTTCAACTTCTCCATACTTTATTATTCTTCCTTCTATTTTCATTCCCATCTACCTTTTATAGCAGCATTTATGCATTGCTCAAGCGAACCGAATCTTACATTCAGTTTTGAATACGTTGGAACATAGAAAGCAGCCTTGCCAGAATTTGTAGCAAGATTCTTAAAACCAAAGTCTTCGACAGGAGCAACTACAATACAAGTATCGTTTAAAACCTTTCCTCCACTCTGTTCTATTGTTTTAACATATTCCTTTGCTTTCTTAGACGTATACTTTGAGGTTGTTACCCAAAGTTCTGCTTTCAGCTTTTTGCCCTTGACAAGTTCTGCTATTCTTTTCAATTCTTCTATTGAAGCATGAGGACATCCTATGCTCACAAAATCTATTTCATTCACATTTGAATTCAAGGAATTGTAGCCATCTTCCAAGGATTCTATTGTTATTTTTTCTGCATCATCATTTATCATATTCTTATTCTTAGCTTCTGGAGTAATCTTGTCTACATGAAATAAAGCAACAGCTCCACTAGCAGCCATTGAAGCTCCTAGAACTTTTAAATTATCTTGATCAAAATCAGTGATACCAAAAATATAGGGAACTTTGTTTTTTACAGTTCTTCCTATCATATTTCCAAGCGCTCCAAAGTCGGAGAAATCTTTTATATTGCATTTAACATCAAAAATAAAATCAGCCTTGCGATTTTCATTTAAATGAAAACCATAGCAAGCTGTTCTACCTATAATAGCAGCTGCCAAAGCAGAAGGACCACCTTCCCTGTTAGTCCTAGCGCCGATAACAGAGTTTGCAAAAGCAACAGCAGAAGATTCTCCCCAAGCAATATGTTCTCCAAACTTAGGTAGAAAACCTATAAGATAAGGTGTACAAGAACAAACTGGCAAGATACCCATTTTCTTGAAAGTATCTATAACTCTTAATTGTTTCTTGGCAAAATCTTCCTTGAAGCCTAATCTTTTCCAATTTTCTAGATCCATTCCAGCTGGATTCAAAGTTGTTCTAACAGAAACTTTGCCACCTTTTTTAGCCCATTCTTCTAGAAATTCTATACCAGCGTCTCCAAGATTCTTATAACTCACGCCAGAAACTTGAACATTGTTTACTCTAATAAGTTTCTCTGCATTGTAAATTTTTCCTAAAGCAATGATTATTTCCATTGCTTTTTGTATTCCTTCTCCTTTTTCACCAACAAACATTGCTTCTTCTTCTTTTGTTAGCTCCATAATATCACAAATATTTTTTCAAATCAACTTTTTCGTATTTTTCTTTTTTAAAACCTTTGTCTGTCTTACCAAAAGGAATTGTTGCATCAATACCAGCCTTTGCTGTTATAGCTTTTTTACCCTCTTCCTGATAAGCAGAAGGATCTAATGAAGAGCCAGGCTGATCTTTAAAAATTAAGACATTTTTGTCTGCTTGAGTTCTGGTTGCAATTGCCCACTCAACATCATTTGAATCATAAATATCAATATCATCATCAATAACAACACAGTGTTTTAAAGAAGAATGACCTTTGAATGCTGCTTCTATTGCTTTTTTCCCATCATCTTCTTTTTCTTTATGAATTTGAACAATAGCATGCAACCAAGACGTTCCTCCAGGCGTTATTAAAACATTTTTGCATTTACAAACCTTGTTTACCTCATTAAAAATAGTTGGTTCTCTTGGCATTCCCATTAAAAGTTTATGTTCACCTTTGCCAGGAAGCAAGGCATGAAATATAGCATATCTTCTATGAGTTATCTTTTTGATTTCTATTACAGGCTGCTCACGAATTCTATCATAAGTTTCTGTTAAATCTAAGAATGGACCTTCTTTAACTCTTTTGTTTAAAATCCTTCCTTCTAAAACAAATTCTGAATCTGCCGGAACCTCGATGTCAATCGTCTTGCATTTAACAAGCTTTGTTTCCTGCAAAGCATTTGCCATTTTTAACTCGTCCACTCCCTGCGGTAGAGAGGTAGCTGCTGCAAGCAAAACAGGAACAGAGTTTCCTATACAAATTGTGATATCTAATTCACCTGATTTTTTCAGAGCAGTATCGGTTCCTCTGTTTTCAACTATTCTTGCAACAAAATGATTTTTATCTAGCAGCATCAGCCTGTGAAAGCAGGAATTTCTTATACCAGTTTCAGGATCCTTTATTATGCAAACAGCTGAGGCAATATATTTTCCACCGTCCTTTGTCATGTATCTTAGAATCGGTAAAAGATTCAAATCAACATCTTTTTCTATAACTTCTTGACAAGGTGCTTCATCAATTATTTCTGGTTCTTTTAGATTATCAATAGCAAAACTTAATTTTTGAAGAATTTGCTCTTTTTCTATTTCTAGAGCAGAAGCAATTAAATCTCTAGTTGAGACAACATTACCTACTACTGAAAAGTTTGAATCTTTAACGTCATTAAAAAATACAACCTTACCGTCTAAAGCAGCTAAGATATTAGCAATTTCGAATTCTGTTGAAACTTTCTTGTTAATTTTAATTAATTTGTTCTCTTTTTCTAATTTAGCAATGAAAGATCTAAAACTCATTTTATCTCCCTTACACCTTCTACTCCAACTTTAGCTTGAAACGAATTAAAACCATTCTCTTTGTAAATTTTCATTAAATTGTTTGCTTGTCTCTGATCTCTAGCTAGAACAATACAACAACCTCCACCCCAACCACCTGTTGGTTTTGCTCCCAGTGCTTTATGTTCCATGGCTATTCCAATTATCTCGTCTAAATTCTGAGTTGATATGTTTAGTTTTTGCAAATCAAAATAATAATCTGTCATCAATCTTCCCATCGAACCTAGATTCTGATTTTTCAAAGCGTCTAAGGCTTTCACAGAAGTTTTTTCAAGTTTGTCAAAAATATGATCAACAAATTTTTCATTTTCTTCTCTCTGCTTTCTAACGTAATGAACTGTTTCAGCTGTTTTTGCTGGTTCTCCACTATCAACAAAAATCAAAGGAATCTCAAATCTAATATCTAAAGGTTTTACTCCTTCTGATTTTCTATATTGAATATATCCACCATAAGTTACAATTGAATTGTCAATACCTGATGGCATTCCTCCATGAGCTATAACATCGCCTTCGTAAGCAAAGTCTGAAATCTCTTTCCTAGACGTATCCTTTCCTAAAAATCTTGAAACTCCTAGAGAAAGAGCAGAAAACGTTGAAGAACTTGAACCTAAGTTCTTTGGAACTTCTGTTTCAATAGAAATTTCAGCTGGTTTGAAACCATATCTTTTCATTAAGCTAGCTGTTACAAAAAATGATGGTGCTAATTTGTCTTTTTTTGCTACTTCTTTTAATTTATCAAAATCTCTTTTCTCCTTCAATCCTTCAATTTCTTCGAACAATCCAAATAATTCGTCCCTTGATAAATATTCTTTTAAGCCTAAACCTCTGCTGTTAATCAGAACATTATCTTCATTACCATAGCCTGTTTTAACAGTGCATCTTCTATCAACAGTAGTAGCTATCCCTAACTTGCCATATACTACTGCATGTTCTCCAAACAAGATAGTCTTGGCTGGAGCTGAAGTTGTTATCATACTAAACAAGTTATTTTTTATTAATCCATTAACCCGATTTCTACTTCTGATATTGCTTTTCTATATTGTTGATAAACATCTTTTCTTCGAGAATCTTTCGAATCTAAACCATTGCACTCAACTGCAAATCTATTTGTATCTAACTCAGAAGAGCCTGCACATAATGGCCATGGTCTAACAGGTAATTTATCAGGTAATTCTTCTGTCATGTTTATCCTCCTTTGTTTAGATTATCAATCAAAATCTTTTTATTTCTTTATCTCAATCAAGTTTTTTACATGTTAAGCACTAGACAAAATTTCTCGTAAAGTTATATTATTGAGATCTTTTTTTGGCACATCTTTCCATCGCTTACCAAGTAAGATTAAATCCTTTTGAGTTAGTTTTGTATACTTAATTCTTAATTGATAAGATTTCTGAAGTTTTCTAATTAAAGGTTCAAGTTTAAATTCGTAATTTGATAGAGTAGAGCCTTCATTATGGTTCTCTATTATAGTTTCTGCAGCTTTCCTACCAGAAATTAAAGCCCTTTCTATTCCTCCATTACTTATAGTATCATTCAATCTTGCCGCATCTCCTACTAAAAGTATATTCCCAAAATTATGAGAAGATAATGGAGGGGAAATTGGTATTGAAGCTGTTGTTATTCTTATAATGTTTCTTTTATGTAATTTCTTTTTATTAAGTAAAAAATTATCAAGACTTTCAATAGGATTTTTGCCTACTGATGTACTAAGACCTATATTTGCTTCGTCTTCACCTTTCGGAAATACCCAAGCATAAGAAACTTCTGTTATGCTTTTATCTATATAAAGTTCTCGTGTATTGCTTTCTATAGGAATATTTATCATCCAATATTGTGCAGAAAGAATATATTTTTCATAATTATTCCAATCTATATTAATTTTTTCTTTATAGTTTCTTATTATAGAAAATCTACCGTCTGCTAAAATCAAGAATTTTGGTTTAAAAATTATCTTTTCTTTTAATTGAAAAGCATTAATAGCTTTTACAATGCCATTTTGAAAGACTAATTCTTTTGCACAAGTACCTGAAAAAATATTACAACCATTATTTGCTGCTATTTTTGCTAGATTTTTTTCCCAATTGTTACGATCAAGAATTACATATGCTGCATTTTTTGTCAATATAGATATATCTTCTGGAAAAATTATCTTTGTATAATTTATCTTATTTGATACAAAATTTTTATATGGTATTTTTAAAGATTCTAATTCATTTTCCCATTCACCTTCTCCACATTTTACAGGCTCTCCAATCGACAGCTTTTGATCTATTAAAGTCGTTTTAAATCCTGATTTTGAAAGCGTTATAGCAGCACTTAATCCGCCTGGACCAGCTCCTACTATCAAAACTTCTGTATCCATATATAGTGACCTTATATTGTTCTTTGAACCAAATACTCAGCAAAGGCTTTTAACTTTTCCTTTGCTGAGGATGGTTTTAAAAGATTGTCAACACCTTTCCAAGCTTCCAAAATCATATCTTCTGCTTTCTTTTTCGAGTATTCAATTGAACCGTATTTTTTAATTATTGCTATTGCTTCGTCTCTTAATTTTTGATCTGTTGTATGCATATCAAGAATTTCTATCAATCTTTTTTTGTCTTGAGAGTTTGCTTTGCTAAGTGCATGTATAACCGGGAGACTCCTTTTCCCTTCAGTTATATCCTCACCCAAACCTTTTTTATCTGTAAATTCTCCTTCAGTCAAATTTAAAATATCATCCTGTATTTGGAAAGCGACACCAACTGTCTCAGCATAATTTCCTAACCTTTCTATTTGCTCATCAGTTGCACCAGAAAGTATTGCTGCAATTTTAGCTGACATTCTTGCCAAAGTTCCAGTCTTGTATGCGCACATCTGTAAATATTCTTCCTCAGAAAGGTTATCTGCATTACACATTCCATTATGCCACGATATATCCATTGCCTGGCCAAGACTCAAGTTCATCATTTCTCTAACATAAGTTTCATAAACTTTAAGCAAAGCCTCATGACTAAACTTGTCTCTATTTTTAATCAGAGGTAATAAAGGTAGGTAATACATTGTATTTCCAGTATTGATAGCTACATCTATACCATATAAAATGTAAGTACAAGGCTTGCCTCTTCTTAATTCACTTCTATCTTCAATATCATCTACCAATAAAGTACCATTATGAATAACTTCAGGTATAACAACAAAATCAAAAACTTTGTTTTTGTCTCCGCCCAAAGCTTCAACAGTTAACAAGAATAAAGTCGGTCTCCATCTTTTTCCGCCCCTTCCTAAAAATTCCCAAATAGGCTCTGCAAAAGACTTGTTTGCACAATCTATGTTATACTTGTATCGAGGGTCTCCAAAAATAAAACTCATATTGTTTTCATCAAAATTCTTAGGAATCCATTTTTCAATTATTTTATCAATCACAGGTGCTTGTTCTAAAAGCATTTCTTTGATATCAATCATAAAAAAACCTCCTCAGATTAAACTATTTTTTATACTTCATCTTTTTATACTTAACTACGTCACGATTATAAATACGACAATTTATTAATAATTTTTATGAAGCTTAAAAAAGTCCAAGAAGGAAAAATAAAAATCTTTGTTCCTGAGGGAAGAATATACGATGCTGAAGTCTTTTACAATCCTGAAGGTGAATTTACAAGAGACTTGTCAGTCTCTGCTATACAAATTTTCCAAAAAGAATTCAAAAGTAAGATTACAATATGCGACGCGTTAGCTGCAACTGGCATTAGAGGACTGAGATATGCAAAGGAAATTTCAGGAATAAAAAAAGTTATTCTAAACGATAAAAATCCTTTAGCAGTAAAGCTAATAAGAAAGAATCTAAAGGAGAATAAGATCAAAAATTGTGAAATCAAAAATCAGGATGCGAACATTATTTTGAGAAACAATATTTTTGTTGTTATTGATTTGGACCCTTTCGGATCTCCAAATATTTTCATGGATTCTGCTGCAAGATCGATTTATCATAAAGGTTTTTTAGCTGTAACAGCAACTGATCAATCAGCTTTATGCGGAACCTATCCAGATTCTTGTTTCAGAAAGTATGGAATAAAACCAATAAAAACTGAATTTTACAATGAACTAGGAGTAAGAGTCTTGATTTCATTTATTATATTAACTTTAGCAAGATATGACAGAGCCTTTATACCCCTTTTATCTTTTTCTACTAAACATTATTTCAGAGTTTTTGGTAAAATAGAACATGCAGGAGAAATAGAAAAACTGTTGAAAGATTTTGGATATGTTAACTATTGTGATTTGTGCTGTGAAAGAACTTTAGGAAAGGTAGAAGTTTATCATAATTTCAAAGGAAAAAATCATATTTTTAGAAATTGCGGTTTAATCTACTTGGGAAAAATCAGTGACAAAAAGTTTTGTAAAAAAGTCTTAGCTGATATTAAAAAAAGAGACTTTAAGTTTAAAAAGGAGGAAGAAAAGTTGTTAAAATTATTAGTAGAAGAAGCAGACATGCCTGCTTTTTATTATGATTTGCATAAAATAGCAAAAAGACATAAAATAGGAATTCCTAAAACAGAGGATTTGATAAGAAAACTTAAAGAAAAAGGCTTTAAAGCAAGTAGAACACACTTCTGCTCTACAGCAATAAAAACTAATGCTAGTTTGAAAGAACTAAGTATTATTTAGCTCTAAATCTGGGCTTTAGTTTATTAAATATTGGACACTTACCGACTCTAGGCCAAAAGCATAATGGTCCTAAACAGGTCTTGGTTCCTTTGAAATAGTAACATGTCTTTACAAGGTCTCCATCCCTTATTACAGTTGGCCTTTGAGGTTTTAATTTTTTAAACACAAATTCACCCTGAGGAAATGCAAACACAAATACACCTTTATCACTAATACGTAATTATTATATGAGTAGAAAGATATTTAAAACTATCGACTGGTAGTAAAAGTATTTAAACCTATCGTTCAAATACAAACAAGAATTTCTTTAAATCAACCTTGCCATTTTTTATTTCTATGCCTTCTTTTTTAAGCAATTTGATATGTTTATCAATCACTCTTCCATCAGAAAATATAACTCTATAACAGGGATATTTATTTGGATAAGGGTTCTTACTTAATAGTTTTCCAGTAGACCTAGGATGCATTCTTAATTTTTTGGCAACAATTTTATAAGTTGTAACTTTACCTTTAGGTATTTTTGTTAGCAACAACTGCATTTCTCTCATTTTGTTCATAATTATTAAAACCTGTTTAACATTCCATAATCATTTAAAAGAATCAATAAATGTTCTTTTGATTCAGGTTCAGGATATGAAGCTCTAGCTTTTTGAAGAGTTTCTCTAGTTCTTTTTGAAGTAAGTGGAGAGATTTGATGTATAAGACTTTCTTCATTAGCTAAATGATCTAACATTTTCTTACCACCTACTTCATATTCATGTTGGACTTCAGGTTTTGAGGATTCATCTTGTTTTAGATTTACAGCTGTTATAGCAGAAATAAGACCTAATATTACTCCTCTTACTTCACCGGCTGCGCTATATTGTTCTATCATGAAAAAATTATCATAAGTTAAGAATTTATACTTTTAGAATCTTCTTACAGGACCAGCAACAAACAACCTGTATCTAACGTTCTCATCGTCTAGCTCTTCTAAAATTCTTTTAATGATAGCATTGGGTGGGTCTGGCATAAGCTTTATCCTTTTCTTAATGTCCTCGAAGCTTGTGAATTCTCCATTCTTTCTCTCGTTAATTATATCCCACATATGCTTTTTTCCTACTCCTGGCAATAATTCCAACTGATGCAATCTGGTAGAGATTGGTCTAGCATTATTGAAGAAATTAACAAACATGATTTCATTCTGCTTAACAAGCTTCTCTACAACAAATGGTAATTCAGACCTTGCAAACGTAGTTAAGTCTTTAGTTGTTATTCTCCTCTTGATATGGTCAATGTGATCCCTTTTTGCATCTCCGATATATGTTTCATCACCTGGTTTTAAAACAACATCTTTTTTCACTACTAATTCTAACAAAGAAAAATACTTCATTCCTATAACTTGGGCTAGAGGCTCCTGCCTTCCTGTTGAATGTCCTCGTGGAAGGAAATCTAGTACTATAACATTTTCATCTTTTAGAAATGACATAACCATCAACTATATTTTTTGACTAATTCTAAAATCTTTTGAATTTCGTCATCCTTTAAACTAAACTTCTCTCTAGCAAAAATCATTCTCAATTCATCTGGATTTTTTGGTAACAAATTAATAATTTGAACCTTTGTTTCAAGAGACATTCTTACTATTTCTGATAATTCTTCTAAGAGTTTTTCTGCCTTTGCAGGTTCTAGTTTAGTGAATTTGTTTAAATGCTCTAAAGCTAGCTTCTGTTCATAGGTAAGCTCTCTTTTCCTCTCATTACTAGACAAAATCTTCTTTGCTTCAGGCATCCCTACTGGTTTAGCCTCTATTATCTTCATAAAATCACATTATAAATTAGAATCTGAAGTTTTTAAAATTTAAGGTGTTTCTTCCTGACACTTTTTCCCGGCTGAACAATCCTATGGGATCTAGCACAGCTTGAACAGACATATATTTTTTGACTAAAGGTCTGGATTTTATATCTTGGTATTTGTTGTCTTAAGACTGGATCGTTTATTCGAAAACCTCTGAATTTTACAAAGGCTTTCCATCTTGGAACCTTTCTTCCACAAAAATTACATGTCACAGTTCCCTCTGCACCTCTTGTTTTTGTATGAGCATAAGCTCTTCTATATGGAGCCGTACTTATTGGCAAAATAAACACCTCTTTATTATTATACGTCCAACATTTATAAATAGTAAAATAGATGCATTTTTAGGAGATACCATGCAGTTGAATAAAATAAACGATGTTCTATGGGAAATACCAAAATCTGGAAACATGTTAGTTCCTGTTAGGGTTTATGCTACAAATCAAATGCTTGAGAAAATCCAAAAGGACAGAACATTGATGCAAGCCACCAATACTGCCCAGTTAAAGGGTATAGTAAAGCAATCAATTGTATTACCGGATGCGCATGAAGGTTATGGTTTCTGCATAGGTGGTGTCGGAGCATTTGATTTTGATAACGGTATAATTTCACCAGGAGGAGTTGGTTATGATATTTCTTGCGGAGTAAGATTGTTAACAACTAATCTAAATGAAAAGGATTTGAAACCGAAGATAAAGGAACTAATGGAAATGATTTTTAAAAATGTTCCAAGCGGTGTTGGTTCTGAAGGAAAAATAAGACTAAATTCTAATCAGTTGGATGAAGTTCTAACAACAGGTGCAGAATGGGCTGTTGAAAATGGCTATGGTTGGAAGAAAGACTTGGAACATATGGAAGACAATGGGAAAATGAAAGAAGCTGATGCTAGCAAAGTTTCTAAAGAAGCTTTGAAAAGAGGCATCCCACAAATAGGAACTTTAGGCTCTGGGAATCATTACTTAGAAGTTCAGAGAGTTGATAAAATATTTTTAACTGATATAGCAAAAGTAATGGGTATTGAAAAAGAGGGACAAATAACTTCTATGATTCACTGTGGTAGTCGCGGGCTTGGCCATCAAGTTGCTACAGATTACCTAAGGGTAATGGAACAAGCAATGAGAAAATACAATATTAGAGTTCCTGACAGAGAATTAGCATGCGCACCTGCTCAAAGTAAGGAAGCTCAGGATTATTTCAAAGCATCATGTGCTTCTGTTAATTATGCCTTGGCTAACAGGCAAATGATTCTTCATTGGGTTAGGGAAAGTTTTGAGAAAGTATTTCGTAAATCAGCTGAAGAACTAGGTTTAGATTTGGTATACGATGTGAGTCATAACATAGTTAAAATAGAAGAGCATGAGGTTGATGGTAAGAAAGTGAAATTATGGGTTCATAGAAAAGGTGCAACAAGAGGATTTCCTCCGTTTCATCCTGCTCTTCCTGAGATATATAGAAGAATAGGGCAACCAGTAATAATCGGCGGTTCAATGGGAACTTTTTCTTATTTATTGATTGGAACGGAAACAGGCAAGGAAACTTTCTATAGTACTGCTCATGGAGCAGGCAGAGTCATGTCTAGGAATGAAGCCATAAGAACTAAAAGTGGTCAAGACGTTAAAAAAGATTTAGAGAGCAGAGGAATTCTTATTAGAAGCGCTGGTTTAGGAACATTAGCAGAAGAAGCTGACTTTGCCTATAAGAATGTGACGGAAGTTGTTGAGACTTGTGAGAAGGCTGGAATAAGTAAGATTGTCTGTCGTTTCAAACCTCTTGGAGTGATAAAGGGATAATTATTTTAGGACTAGTGTATCTTCAAGTATTTTATAATCATCGATAAAATATTTTGGGAACCTATGAACAGGTGAAAATGGATTTTTAACAGCAGGCTCAATATAACTTCTTTCTATTGATAAACCTTTAATAAATTCTGAAAATAAATCTTCCATTTCTCTTTTAACCGCAGGAGTAATTATTACCTCTCCTAACTTCCGACTTGCATAAACTTTGCCCTTTGGCACTTCAAAATTAATAATACCTAACATATCATCAAGCATGCTTGGATAATTTGTTTTTAATGCATTTTCAACAAGTTTTTTCTGAGATTCATGATGAAGAAGAGGTTTTAAATTTACCAATGAACCAAGAGAATATATCCATGGAGACGTAAAATCTCCTTGTTGTATGCTTCTGCTTTGAAGTGAAAACAATGCATGTGGTCCATATCTCTCTGCTGCAGCCATATCAACCATAACTTCTTTCATTATAACATCAGGAAATTCTCTTTCTAAATGAATTTTTTCATGTTGAGCAAGACCAAGAATTTCATCATAATCAGGTTTTCTTCCAAGAATAGTTAAAAAATGTGTATAACCTAAGCTAAAAGATTTTGGACCTGTGACTGCTCCACCAACACCCAAGTCTTCTACAGTTATTTCTAAAGAACTATCACCAAGATCTTCTTTAATCGAAGGGATTACAGATTCTGCTCTATGCCTTGCTTCTTCAAGCATCTTTTTTCTAGTTTTATCTAAATCTCTTTGAAATTCTTCTATAAATTTTTCTGCATCTTTACGTTTATCCATAAACAAAAATAAAAGTATTAAAAATTTAAAGAGATCAAATAAAATCATTTATGCAAGTTTTCAAACATCTAGAACAACTCTAATTTTACATTTATTTGGTTTTTCTTCTATTTTCATCTGAGTATAAGAAACTCCCTTAACTTCAATTTTTATTTCATGTTTCTTGCGGTTTATTTTTTCTCCATAGATTTTAGCATCTAATTTAAGTTTATTTATTTTAACATCAAATTTGCTGAAAAACATTTTCTCAACGTCTCTGAGATAAATCAATCTAGAAAGCCAATCAAATAATAAAGATTTTTTATCTTCTGATTTTATACTAACTTTTTTCGATACTAAAGGCTTAACTTTTTTAGTATTAGTTTGAACTTCAAACATAGCTAGAGCTGCTTCAGCAAATGCTTCTTCTAAATTTTTTCCAGTTGCTTCGATTGCAACATCTGCTGTTGCTATACCTTCTAAAAATCTGAATGACATAATATCAAATTACATTTCTGATTTTTTAAGTTTAAAGAAAAGCTTTAAATATTTTATTTATTGTTAATCTTTTTAACTGGAAAAGAGTTAAATTGGGTGAAAAAATGGAAGAACTTGAAAATTTGTTAAGAGAATTTGGTTTAACTGAGTATGAAATTAGAGCATACATAAATTTGTTAAAACTTAGAGAAGCTAATGCTGAACAAATATCAGAAATAGGAAATATACCATTACCAAGAGTTTATGATACTTTGGTTGTATTACAGAAAAAGGGTTTTGTTTTAATAAGCAAAGGCAGACCTAAAAGATTCAAATTTGTATCTCCGAAAAAAGCTCTAAATGAATTAATTGAATCAAGAGAAAAACAATTTGATAATGATATTAAACATTTAAATGAAATGGCAAAAAATACAACTAATTTAATTTCTAAGATTCAACCAACAGAAACAAAAGAAGAAGGAAAAAAATATGAGGTATGGTCTATTGAAAGAAGAAAAAACATAGTTAAAATTCTTGATGAACAAAAAGAATTGGCAAAGAAAGAAATTTTAATTTTCTCTGGTGACTTATCCTGGATAAATGAAACAATGAAAATAATTAAGCAAGCTATTAAAAATGGTGTTAAAATAAGAGCTATAGCTCATGAACCTGAAAATGAAATATGGTCGAAAAATGTAGATTTAGCCAGAAAGCTTGGAATAGATATTAAAACTGGTTATAAAGGTTTGATGCGTGGTCATATTGTAGACAATAAAATTGTTTCTATAGCTATAAAGCAAACTTCAAAAGGAGTAAATGTAGCTGGAGATGGAACACCTGGATCAGATAGTTTAAATCAGTACGAATTGATGACATCTGATAATCCTGTTTTAGTAAAGAGTTTAAAAGAAAATTTTGAATTTTGGTGGGAAAAACTTAAATAATTAATATATATTTTTTCTAAAAGCTCCAGTCATTTCTAGTCTGTCTTTTTGAGCTAGTATATCCTCAATAGTTTTTCCTCCATTCCATAAGTGATGAGAATAATCGTTTATCCCGAACAAAATTACTCCTTGAGGTCCAAGATCACTTACTTTAAAACCTTTTTCTGGATCTAAGTCAATAGGAGGTTCAAAATCCATTTCAGATTTCCATCCACGATAATTCATTTTGCCAAGTGGTTGTGAAAGTCCATCTTGTCTAGCATAATCTTCTTCAACTGCATAACTCTGCCAAACACAAGCAGATTTACGTTTAACATGTCCTTCTTCATTTCTTTGATCAACAACAATGGTTCTAAGAGATTCATCAGTATCACGAATCTTGACTTCAACACCAAGATCTCTAAGAGTTAATGCATTTTTTAATGGTTGACCACCTTTCGCAACTAAAGAACTCATCGATGTTTTTAATGAACCTGAACCACATCTTGCTACGCAATCTCTGATGTTTTGTTGAATGACTTGTGCTCCATAAATATAATCATCGTGTACAAAATCACCATCACCGATTATACTTAAAATCTCTCCTGATTTTTCTAGTCTTTTTTTATTTTTTTCAGCAAATTCTTCTATATACTGTTTATACGCTACTATTTGATGCGGTATATGATGAGCTCCAAGATAAAATATATAATCACCAATGTTACTCCAATCAGTTTCTTTAATAAACTTTCCTGCTTCTTTTGTTTCTAGAATATGACATTGAGTAGTATCTGCTAAAATCTCATCTATTCTTTCTTCAGGTGTTTTTCTTCGTAAAAATGTCATGTTTTCACTCCATCTATATAGTAAATAATACTAAACAAAACTTTAAAAACATTTCTAAAACAAAAGAAAAATTATTCTATCAATTAATACTAAATAAAAGTAAATTTTTGAATTATTTAAAATTACTTACATGCTTATTCTATATCGCCAATTGTCGAATGTTCATTTACATTTACTACTTGTTACGAGTAAAGTATATAAAATAACAACACAATATTATGTTAATGGAAAGAAGCAAAAAAATCATTTTTGTATCACATTGTCTTCTTAATCAGAATGCAAGACCTTTAGGCGAAGAGAAATTTGCAGGATCTGTAAAAGATCTTTTAGAATTGTTTGCTGAATCAGGGGTAGGCATAGTACAGTTACCATGTCCTCAACTAGAATTTAATGAAGGCTTAAATAGAAGATCAAGAAGTAAAGAATCTTTTGATACGAATGGGTTCAGAACGAAATGCAAAAAAATGTCTTCTGATATTATAGAACAAGTAGAAAATTATTTAAGAAAAAACTACAGTGTTCTTGGGATTTTGGGTGTAGAATTATCTTCTATTTGTGGTGTTCATCAAGTAAAAAACGGTAGAAGAAATGTTCCTGGAAAAGGAATTCTTATAGAAGAAATTGAAAAAGAGATGCAAAGTAAAAACTTTCAGGTCCCAATAATAGGAGTTAATTTGAATAATATTTTTAGTTCAATAGAAAGAGTTCAATCTTTATTGAAATTTACCTAATCACATTTTTTCTAAAACAGCTATTCCTAATAGGTATAAACCGTTAGATAAAACTGTTTTAACTGCTTCAACCAATTTTAATCTTGCATTTTTTAGATGTTCTTCAGCTTTTAGAACAGGAATTGATTGATAAAAAGAATTAAAATCCTGTGAGAGTTCAAATAAATAATTTGCTAAAATGTTTGGTGAATATTGATTAGCTGAATTCTTTATTACAATAGGAAAACAAGCTAGTTTTTTTATTAATTTTATTTCCATATCTTCTTTCAATAATGAAGCATCATATTTTTTTATTTTAGCTTTCTTAAGTATGTTAATTGCTCTAACATAAGCATATTGCAAATAAGGACCACTTTTACCCTCAAAGTCTAAAGCTTGGTCCCAATCAAATATAATAGTTTTTTTATTTTCAACGTCTAGCATCGGAAATTTAATTGCTGCAAAAGCAACTTTTTTTATGACATCCTCTTTATTCTTCATTTCTGAGTCTTTTAGAATTTCACTTACTTTTTTAATCATTTCATCTCTCAAATCTTCGTATAAAATAACTGTTCCATACCTTGATGACATCTTTCCTTCTTTCAGTATAACCAAACCAAAAGAAACATGAACATTTTTTTCCCATCCAGGTATTTTAAATAATTCCATTGCTTTAAATAATTGCTTGAAGTAAAGTTCTTGTTCAGAAGCCACGATGAATAGCGATTTATCAAATTTATATTTCTTTCTCTTTAATGCATTTAGACCTAGATCTTTGGTAGAATACAAAGCTGTTCCATCACTCTTTAACAACAAAAATATATCTAATCCGTATTTTTCTAAATTAACAACAACTGCTCCCTCGCTTATCTTAGCCTTCTCTTCTTTTAAAAGTTGTTTAACTATTTCTCTACCAGGACCTTCAACTTCACTCTCATAAAAATTATCATCCAAATGAACGTCCAATTCATCTCTTATTTTCCAAAAATCTTCTAAACATAAATCTCTTATTTTTTTCCATGTTTTCATTATTCCAGCATTTTTCTCATCTAACTTCTTGTTTACCTCTTTAACCTCTTCTTCATATGCTTCATTTTCAGCAACCTTTCTCGTAGCTTCTGCATATATTTCTCCTGCCCATTTGCTTACATTTTCTTTTGGAATCTTTCCTTTGTAAAATTTATTGAAATACCATAACCATTTTGCAACATGGGTTCCAACATCTCCCATGTATGAAACAGCTATTGTTTTTTTGCCACAGAACTCCAAGATTCTTCTTATGCTTTCTCCGAGAACAGCATTTCTTATATGGCCTATGTGAAACGGCTTGAATGGGTTTGGCTGAAATACGTCCATCATCACAGTTTCCTTCTCATTCAAAGAGCCATATTTTCCATCAATGCTATCTAATAAAATTTTAGAAAAGGATTTCCAATCAACATAAAAATTTACATAAGCTCCTGTTGGTTCTATTTTTTCTATAAAATCTGTTTTTAGTTTTTTTGCTAGTTCTTTTGCTATTTCATTTGGATTTTTTTTCAATTTTTTTGCTAGGTTAAAGCAAGGATAGGCAAAATCCCCAAATTTTTCCGGTTCTTCTATTTCATCTATATTTGCATCTAGACTTTTTGCTATTTCCTGCTTCAAGACTAACCAAGGATTTTTCATTAAATCACTAATTAAATTTTCAATTTATTATTATTAAGGTTAATCATCCATATGAGTAATCTTTTTCTTATAGATTTAACAATTTTAACCTATGAAAGGGCAGACAGCTTTTGAATATTTAATATTATTTTCATTAGTGCTTGTAATACTTTCGTTTTTAATATATTATGCTCAAGACATGACTGAGAAAAATATGGAAGATATTATAATTTCAGATGCTACAATTGCTGTAAATAAAATTGCTGATGCATCTGACATAGTTTATACCCAAGGTAAACCATCACAAATAACACTTTCAGTTTATGTCCCAGATAAAGTATATTCTATAGAGTTTTCTAATAACATGATAATTATGAGAATTAATGTAAGCTCTGGAAGCAGCGATGTATTTGCAACTTCTAAAGCACCTTTTTGTTGCTCAACCTACTGTTTTAATTTGGGTTGTCCAAGTTCATGTTCAAATCAGGGTTGTATTTCTACAGATTCTGGAACAAAAAGAATAAGAGTAAAGGCTGAAAAAAATGATGTTACTGGGGTAACTTATGTCAACATTACAAAAAGCTGAAGTATCAACGGAATTTATGGTTTTTATAGGAATCCTATTAGTATTCTTTGTTTTTTTCGTTGGAATAGTCGGGATAAGCAATAAAGATATAGATGAGTCAACAGTTTTTACAAATGCAAGAAATATATTAAACACAGTAACAGGTGAAATTAATTCAGCTTCTAAAATAGAAGGTTATTACAGAGAGTTTTACATACCCGAAAAGCTTGTAGATGGGGAAGATTATAACATCACAATCTACAATGATTTGAGAATGATTAAGATTGAATGGAATCAGGGAAAAAATCTTATGTCCAACATTCAAACAAATAACACCAAAGGCAATATAAGTGCTGGAACAAATACAATTAGAAATCAGGGAGGAGTGATAACTATTGAAAGCTGAACTTTTTTCTTCAGATTTTATGATAAGTATTCTTTTGTTTTTTACAGTTTTAATAATAATAGCAGTTTACTATCAAAATTTACAATCAGATATTTACGAGGCTAACAATAGAAACGATATGTACGCAAAGACCATCAATGTAGCAAGTTTGCTGGCAGAAAGCAGTGGTTATCCTCAATTCTGGAATTCTACAAATGTGCAAGTTTTAGGTCTTTACGATTCTGGCAAGTTTAATTTAACGAAATTTGAATACTTGATAAATAAAACAAATTTAGATTATCAAACTGTAAAAACAATGCTCGGCACAGGAGCTTATGATTTCTTCATATCTTTAAGAAATGTATCTGGAAGTATAATAGTTAAACCAAGTAATCCTAACTTTAATTATTCTTGTGGATTATATCCATCCAATCCAGAGCAAACACTTTTAGTTAAAAGATTAGGAGTGGTTAATCTTGAAGGCAATTCGACTAAAGTAACATTGGAGGTTATTTTGTGGTCATAAAAGGTATTATTTTAACCTTAGATGCAGTGATAGCCTTACTAATGACTGTTACGATAATTTCTCTTTTGGTTTTCTTTAGAACAGAAACAGTATCACCATTCTTTGAACCTCAACAACTGCATTCTTTATCAGAAGATTCATTGACAATATTATCTGAATCCACTCTTAGAGAAGTTGCAAATCAAACTTTGCTTAATAATCTTAAAGCAAGTCATATATTAAATGAAAGTGATTTGGATAAAAATGCAATAGATGTTATAGGTGCTTTGTGGGCTGTTAATAGGTCAGAGGCAGCAAACATATCCAAAGATATTTTAGATGATATAATACCAAATAACATTGGTTATCAAGTTCTTATAAATGGAGTTAATGTTTATAATTCTTCTGATACATCAAGGCCTTCATATGAAAATTCAACAGTAGAAATTTCTTCTAATAGAATAGCATCTGGATATGAGTTTAACAAGTCCGTCACTGGATATGTTGCAAGAGCCTGGGCATCTAAAATTAGAAAAAATGTAACAACAATAATTCCTGTAAATTTAGAATGGGGTGGTTTTTCATCAGGTTATTGTCCAAACGGCTGCTGGGCAAATGGTTATGCACCAGCATCTGAAAGAGGAAGATCAGCAGTTTTAATAAAAAATTTCACAATACCAACTGATGCAACTATATTCTCAGCGTATTTACAAGTAGCACCTGATAACTCATATACGCGAGTAGTAATCAATGGAAAAAGTCCACCAGTCTATGATGGATCAGGAGGTTCAATATTCGAGAGAGATATAAAAAGTTATCTGGTTCCTGGATTGAATACATTTCAAATGAGCTTTAATAGCTCTATATCTACTGGTGGTGATGCCCTAGCACACTTCCATCCTGGTACATACATGAAAATAAAATATAATACATCAGAAGTAAGTTCCGGCTCCAATATAACAACTTTTAGTGCAGACTGGATTCAAGGAGCACCAGCAGCAATTGAAACTATACCATTCTTTGTAAATGCTCAAATTAGAAACGTCACTACATATGTAGATGTTCAAAACATAAATGCATTTTTACTTCTTACCTTAAACTATAAATATAATAAAACAAATCCAATGCAGAATGTTATGTTATATAGAAATTATTCAACGAATTGTAGTAAATTCATCACTCAAACAACTTGTCAATCTCATTGTCAAGATTGCTATTGGAATAGCACTCCATTTAATATTACTGTTTTTGATGATGGTTTTGAGACTGATATAAGTACAAACTGGACAGTTTTACCATCAAGTATATGGAAAAGGGTAAGTGATCAAAAATACTCTGGTAGTTATTCTGCAAAAAAAGATGTTAGTACTAGCGCTGGAAATTTGACTACAAAACCAGTAGATACTAGTGGTGTAGCAGCAATTTATGTTAATTTCTGGTATTATGATAATCAAACCAATGCAAATAACGTTAGTTTATATTATAATGATAGTAGTGGACAGTGGGACTATATAGCAGACTTATCTTCAAGCCCAGAAAATGTATGGAATAATTATGCAAATAAAACAACAGACACTCAATATTTCCATTCTGGTTTTGCCATAAGGTTTAAAGGTGTTAGTTTTAATAGCAGTCAAAAGTTTTGGATAGATAATGTAAAAATAATAAAAACTATAGGCGGGAATTGTAGTGGTTTTAACACATTAGAACCTAAAAATTTAACCTATGAACTAAAGTTAAATGAAAATGGAATTTTAATAAACGAATATAATTATTCAGGAACTCTTTTGAACAGCTGTAATAATACAAATGTTACATTAAATAACGTTCAAAATAATATGACAAATATTTTAGGAATATATGCTGACATAAGAGCACCAATAAATGCAACAGTGATTGGAGGTAATGGTGATGCTGACTGGCAAAGATTAGGAATGTACGCTAATGATAATACAACAGGACATGGCAATGACCATTATTGCTTCATAACTGATAGATCTAATATAACGGTTTATCATGATTCGGAACAATATGGCTTGGAATACGGAAAAATAGACATAAACGCAATAGTGAACTTCACAGACCCTAATTTTAACTGTATGACCAAAAATACTGATACTTGTAAAGATGCCTTTATTAATTTAACATTTCCGTTTTCAACAAGAATAATTACATCAAGAGTAATAGGGACTCAAAGTTTGGCTGGCAATGATAACGGATACAACTATGTTTGGATATGGCATAGTGGCGAGGTAAACGAGTCACATATTGTTTTGGATACGGATACGCCACCTGGAACAATTACATATCTACCGATTAAATTCTTTGGATTAAACATGAATAATACTGTAAGAGCTGCAGATAAAGACAGTAGCGGAAGATATCTCATTACTGACCCAACAACCTACATGGGAAATAAAAGATCAATAGTAGAATACACGTTTTTAATACCGTCTCAAGTTGGATATGGAGATGTGTTTAACACTTCAACTTATGCTGCAAATGATGCTATAAACAGATTAACCAGTATACTTGGCAGTTATGCGACTTCAGCTGACATAAAAACAGAAAATTACACTGTAAGTAATGTTCCATATGTGTGGGGCCCAGCCAATATAAAAATAAGGTTATGGTCATGAAAGGTTTGTTTTATAGCGTTATGATAGCTTTTATTGTTATACCGATTTTAGGTTTAATATTTCTTTATTCACAGTCAGGAGCCCAAAACATTGATACTGATATAAGGGCAAATGAGCTGCGATATTTTTCAGAAAGTGTTAAAGAGGATTTGATAAGATTTTTACAAATAAATGGTAAGAGAGCCTTAATTTCTGCAGTCTCGGAAGTTATAACAAGTGGTACAGGTTTGGACAATGCTCAATTAAGGCTAGCTGAAATGATAGAAAATGGAACTTTATACAGTAATCCTGCTCCTTTGGTTGATGAAAAAAATTTAATAACATGGGAACAAGATATTAGCAATATAGCATCAGGTTTAGGTTTTAATATAGACTTCAAAAGTGTACAGATGAGTATAACTCAAAATGATAGCTTTAATGTTTTATTTAATACTACAGTTTTAATAAATATTTCTGACGCCAATGCAAAAATGGGAATACTAAAAAATATAACGATTTTAGTACCTGTTTCAATAGAAAACATAGAAGATCCGATATTTCCATTAAAAACTTATGGTAGAGTTTTTAGATTTATAAAAGCTTCTAATTATAATAAAAATACTGCTCCATTAGTAACAGGACAAAATTCTTCAGGTTTTGTATCTGGTTATGCTTTTGTGAAATTAAATTTCCAAGCAAGCGATGTAAATGCCAGTAGAATACTTGTAACTAATACTGTAGCGGGTAAAGAAGCTATAGCCGCTGGATTTGCAGGCGTTGTATCAGAAGGAGATATAAATATACCTTCACAGCTAACAGGAAAAGCTATAACTGGAGCAACGGGTGCAACAAATATAATTAAAAATGAAACAAAAATATATTTAGATGCTACAACAAAACAAGCTTGGGATTTAAGCAATTTAACTTCGGATGTAAGAAATAATTATTATCATAATTCTACTGTAGGTGCAAGTTTTCTAGACAGATTAGAAGGAAACATGACTCTTTCAAGCAAATATCAATATGGTCTTGAAACATTTGTTAATTTGGAAGAATTACCAACTGAGCTTGTAAAATCTACAAACAGCATAATAGATTATGAATATTGGAATAATACAGCTGGAAGTCCGATTAGAAATAGTAATTTAATGACAATATATGACCCTACAGTATTTAATTGGTTTAAAATAAATCCTGATAATGCTATTAATTACGGAATAGCTAGCTTGACTCAATAAATGTTAACTATTTTGGAAAATTGTAACATTATGTGGTTTATCCATAGTTATTTTGCAACCACTAGGATAATCACCGCAATTTACCATATCACAACTACTTTGATCAACTGACCAGAAATAGCCAGTATAAGTACTAGCCGCAGCTACGCATGCTTCTGTATTAGCTTCTATGTCTATAGAATAGGGTGTATTTTTCGTTATGTTATAAAGTGTATCATTTTCGTAATAAGCTGTAATTATATCAGTGCTACCAAAGCCAGAATCTATATTCAATGTATAATAAATTTTAGGGGTATTTGTTTTACCTGATGAACCTCCACTACTTCCACCGCTGCTTCCTCCTGAACCACCACCAGCTCCACCAGCGCCTCCAGCACCACTAGGTTTATTACTTGATTGCCAAGGAAAAATAAAAGGGAATTTAAAAGAACTTCTATTTTCTTGAGTTTCATTCCCTTGCCCTTGAGGTTCATTAAAAATGTTAGTAGGTGTTGTTGGTAAAGTTAAATAATAAATAATTGCAACAACTAAGACTGGAACAATTATTAAAACCAAGTACCTTTTTCTCATAAAGATAGTTTATTTTAATATATTTATTAAGCTAAATGTATCAAAACTTAATTTTATATGGAAATAAATGAATTAATTTGATTAGGAGATATAATGGAAGAAATGGTAATTGATACAGCTGTTGATAAATTTATAAGATTAATATCTGAAAAGAAAAAATTGACAATAGCTCAAGCTGCAAAGCTTATGGAAATAGATGAAACTCAAATAGAAAAATGGGTAAAAATTCTTGAAGAACGTGGATATGTACAATTGGTATATCCAGCTTTTGGAGAACCAGAAATAATATTTAAAAGCCTTCCAAAGGGAGAGGTAATCCAAATAAAAAAACAATTCAAAGAAAAAGCAAAAGAAGTTGAGAAAAAAGCAAAGGATTTTGAAGAAAAAGTCACAGACGTTGAAGAAAAAGTTAAAAAAACCGATAAATACTTTTCTGCATTAGAAAATGAATTACATAATAAATTAAAAGGACTAGATAAAAACTTGAAAGATTTAGATAAACTTGAAAGTAAAAAAGAAGAGGTAGTTAAAAAAGCTGGAGAGATTAAAGGTGTAGCAGACACTGTAAGCAATTCTGTAGAAACCATAAAATCTGACATAAATAAAATGGAAGAAAAGATAAATGACCAAATAAAAACATTAGAAGATCATGAAAACGAGATAAAAAATTTGGATGAAAATAAGAAAACTATAGAAAATGAAATAATGGAATTAGAAGAAGAAATGAAAATTATGAAATTAGTGGCAAAAGGTAAATCTATAGAAACTCCTGTAATGAATCTAAAAAAGTTGTTTGGTAGAAACAAAGATAAAACAAAAGAGATTGAAGAAAAAAGAAAAGAGATACATAAAAAAACATTAAAATTGAAGGAACATCTAAAGGAAAAGTCTGATCATGTTGAAGAAAAAAAGAAACTTTTTAAATTTCTAAGGTGAACTGATGGAAAAAATGATGGAAATAATAGCAAAATATACAGTGATATCAGATAATGTACCTGGAAATATTACAATATCAAAAAAACCTGAAGAATATACTCCTATTTATGAAGTAAAGTTTTCAACAATAGAACCTGGAACCGAAGCTGTTTTAGATTCTATAAAAGAAAGATTAATAGAAGTAGTTAAGGTCGAGATATCTGAAATTCTAGACCCTAAAGCAATGGAAAATATTAAAAACAGATTTCTAGAAAGCGCTAAAGAAGCTATATCACAGGAATTGCCTACATTACCTGATGAAGAAAAGAATCTTTTAGCCGGTTCACTTATTCATGAAATGCTTGGTTTAGGTAAACTAGAGGTAATATTGAATGATGACAACCTTGAGGAAGTTGTCATTAATAATTCTGAAGAACCTATTTGGGTCTTTCATAAGAAATTTGGTTGGTTAAAAACTAATATTGTAGTTCCAACAGAAGAACAAATCTACAACTATGCTAGTCTAATTGGTAGAAAAGTTGGAAGACAAATAACAAATCTAGATCCCTTAATGGATGCGCACTTAATAACCGGAGACAGAGTTAATGCAACTCTGTTTCCAATATCAACAAAAGGAAATACAATAACAATAAGAAAATTTAGAAGAGACCCTTGGACAATTGTTCATTTTATAGATCCTGTTCAAAAAACTATGACAAAAGAAATAGCTGCTTTATTATGGTTGTGTGTTCAATACGAATTAAACATACTAGTAGCAGGTGGAACTGCATCTGGAAAAACTTCTGTTCTAAATGCAATACTGCCATTCATTCCTCCAAATCATAGAATTATATCTATAGAAGATACCCGTGAATTAAGACTTCCCGATTTCTTACATTGGATACCATTAACAACAAGAGAACCTAATCCAGAAGGTAAGGGTGAGGTTTCGATGCTTGATCTTCTTGTTAATTCATTAAGAATGAGGCCTGATAGGGTTGTGGTAGGAGAAATTAGAAGACAAAATGAGGCTGAGGTTCTATTTGAAGCAATGCATACTGGACACAGTGTTTATGCTACTCTGCACGCTGATAGATCTGAACAGGTAATAAGAAGATTGACAACCCCTCCGATAAACTTACCTGAAAGTCTTTTAGAATCTCTTCATCTAGTCATAACACAGTTTCGTCACAGAAGATTAGGAATAAGAAGAACTTTAGAAGTAGCAGAAATGATACCTGGAGGTATAAGAGGCGAGACTGAATCAAGATTAGAAATTTTGTATAGATGGAAACCTCAGGAGGATGTAATAGTAAGAGTCAGGGACAGTATAAGATTAATAAACGAGATAAGATTGCACACTGGAATGACTGATGAACAGATGGAAAAAGATCTTCTTGAAAAGCAAATGATACTTGAATGGATGTTAAAAAACAATATAAAAACTGTTAATACTGTTGGAAAGGTTATTGCAGAATATTATCATGACAGAGAAAGAATATTAAAATTAATTAAGTCAAAAGAAGGTCCAGAAGAAATTCTAGGAAAATCTCTGTTAAAAGAACTCGAAAAAGTTGTTTGATATGGCAATACCATTTGTGCCATTTCCTTTGAGAAGGGCAATAAAAGAGGCCAAATTCTTCGAAAGAGTAGGCAATGTTATTTGGAAGGCTAATCCGTCTTTAAAATTAAGTCTTTATCAGGCTGAAATTCCAATACACCCAAAGGTTTATTCCTCTATAATTGCTCTGACAACTGTTTTTTATTTTTGCATATTAACACCGCTCATATTTTTAGTATCAATTATAGCAAAAAGAATAGACATAGTCCTGCCTTTGGCTGTTGGCTCTATTTTTTCCATTTTTGTTTTCTTTTATCTTTTAAAGTATCCAAGTCTCATGGCAATAAGAAGAATGAAAAAACTTGAGAGTGATTTGCTAAGTGCATTAGAGCATATTTTAATAGAAATTAAATCCGGGGTTCCTTTGTTTAATGCATTGATAGGCGTAAGCGAGGGTTATGGGGAGATAAGCGAAGAATTCAAAATAGTTGTTAAAGAAGTAAACGCTGGAGTAGCAGAAATAAAAGCCTTGGAAAAGGCTTCTTTGAGAAATCCTTCTCTTCATTTCAGAAGAGCAATATGGCAGATAACAAATGCTATGAAAGCTGGTGCAAATATTTCATCTGCATTAGAGGCAATAGTAGATGGTTTAACACAAGAACAGATGATTGAAATAAGAAAATATGGACAAGAACTAAGTCCTTACACTTTAATGTACATGCTTATTGCTGTGATAATTCCTACTTTAGGAACCACGTTCTTAATAATACTGTCATCTTTTTCTGGACTAAAAATTCCTGATATGATATTCCCGTTGATAATCTTGGTTCTATCAGTTTTCCAATACTTTTACATGGGAATTATAAAAACTAAAAGGCCTTCAATGGTGAGTATGTGAAGCTAAACTTTGCGTTATTAAAAAATGTAAATTTTAAAGAAAGATTATCATTTTTTACACCAGCAAAATATAAAAATTTTCTTAGAAAGCAGATGATTTATGCTGGTATAAGAGAAGAAATTATTGACAGATTCATAGGATTTTCATTCTTCTTTTCTTTGTTTTTAGGTAGTGTAATAGCTTTTGATCTTTATTTAATAGGATGGGGTTTAAACGGGATAGCCTTAGGAATACTGATAGCATTTTTAGCGCTTGGTGGTATTCAAATTACCATTGTTCTGATAGCAGATTCAAGAGCTGCTGAAATAGAAAAAGTTTTGCCTGATGTATTACAGCTAATGTCAGCAAACATAAGAGCTGGAATGACTGTTGATAGAGCACTATGGCTTTCTGCAAGACCTGAATTCGGAGTATTTGAAGAAGAAATAAGAAAAGCCGGAGCAAGAACCTTGGGAGGAAAACCAATAAAAGTTGCTTTGCTAGAAATGAGCAGCAGAATCAAATCAAACATATTGGAAAAGGCTGTTAGGCTTTTAATAGAGGGTATAGAAGCAGGAGGCGAACTAGCCCACTTATTAGAAGAGACATCAAATAATGTTAGAATAACACAGTCTTTGAAAAAGGAAATAAAGGCTTCTGTAACAACATACTCTATCTTCATTTTGTTTGCAGCTGTCATAGGCGCACCTGCTCTATATGCAATAAGTTTATTTTTCGTTGAAACCATGACAAGGCTTTGGTCTCCAAAAATGTTAGGCGGAATTCAAGTAACAGGCTCTACAATGGGCGGAGGCATGTTATCTAAGGCAGGACCACCTACAATCACTGTAGATCAATTGTTTTGGTTTGCTGTATCTTCAATAGTGGTAACAACCTTTTTTGGATCTTTAATAATAGGTTTGATACAGACTGGGAAAGAAAAGAATGGATTAAGGTTTGTTATACCTTTTATGTTAGGAGGACTTGCTGTATTTTTGTTGGCACAGTTTGTTATTAAGATGATGTTCGGCGGATTTTTTGCAATATAAATGATTTTGTGCAAAGCAATAGAAACATTTAAGTATGGGTTTTACGATATAAGATTATTAAAATGGAGGTATGAAAATGAAAGGACAAACAGCAATCGAGTACCTAATGACTTATGGATGGGCTATATTGATAATTTTGATTGTAGCAGGAGTTCTAGCTTACTATGGTATATTTGCGCCATCAGGATTTCTAGGTCCAACAGCGAGAGGATTCGGACAAGTACAAGTATTGAACCCTTGGAGTCTAACAGCAAGCAATGGAGCATTAACTCTTAACTTAGAAAACAGAGTTGGTGGAACAATATCTGTAACTAACATTACTTATGAATTAACAAACGGTGGAAGTGGAACTGGATGGGCAGATATTCCTACAGACCTTACTTGTGCAGCTGGCTCTGGTTGTATAACCGGTAGTACTAATTTAACTTCTGGTGTTAAAGGAGTATTTACTGCAGCACCACCAGTTGGTCAAAGAGCTTCAATTTCAGGCGCGGCTGGAAGCACTTATACAGCAACAGTAACAATATACTATACGTACAGTGGATCAACTTTTAGTTCAACAGGTACTATAAGCGGAACATATAGCTAATGATTAATATTTTTATTTTTGTAATTTTACTTTTTTCTAATTTTTAATATGTTTTTAATCAAGAATATCTTTAAGTATCACTTTTACAATATAGAATTAGTGATTATAAATGAAAGGACAAACAGCAATCGAGTACCTAATGACTTACGGATGGGCTATATTGATAATTTTGATTGTAGCAGGAGTTCTAGCTTACTATGGTATATTTGCGCCATCAGGATTTCTAGGTCCAACAGCGAGAGGATTCGGACAAGTACAAGTATTGAACCCTTGGAGTCTAGCAACAACAGGATACTTGGTTTTGAATGTTGAAAACAGAGTAGGTGGAACAATAAATGTAACCAAAGTAAACGTAACTTTAGATAGTAATCCTTATAGTTTCTCCCTATCGCCACAGATACAAATTGCAAGTGGTCAAAAAGGTATAGTTCCTGGTACGCTTACTCCAACCATACCGACTCATAATACAGGAGATGCGTATACTGCAACAATAACAATATATTACAATTATAGCGGTTCAATCTTCAGTTCAACAGGTACTATAAGCGGAACTTTTAGCTAATGATTAATCTTTTTTATTTTTTGTATTGCTTTTTCTAATTTTTAATATATTTCATCTATCAAAAGTCTGATGCCTAAATAATCTTTAGAAATTGGTGGTATTGCTCCTGCTGAATATTCTTTATTGTTAAAATTGCTCATAAAAGCAGCCCTATCGTATTTATCCTTAGAAATTCCAAACCAACATAAATTTCCATTGCCTTTAAAACAAGAATATCTGGAAGTTTCAATAATTGTAAATGGACTTTGAAAATCATATTTTCTAGGATGATTAACAACTCTAACCTCTGGATTTACCATAAGGAAGCTTCCATCCAGATACTCTGCTTTCCATTCAGAAGAATATGTTTCTTTTCTATTGTTTAATTTTTGAAATGCAGTGAAATCCTCTTTCAGAGTTGGAAGCCTTATGTTAATACCATAATCTTTGCTTAGTTCCCTTGTTAGCAGTTGAGCTTCTGCAAAGTCTAAACTTAAAGGTCTTCCATTATATTTTAACTTATCCGAAGCTATTCTACAGTTTAGATCTGGAATCTCTAAAAACTCATTTTCATTTATTCGAACCTTAGCTGCAATATCACTTATTTTTTCATGAATGCATTTTCTAAAAAACATGAAACTATTAATAAAATATTAATGCATATAACTTATTTACCACTTAGCGTGGTAGCCATTTGTTAAACCAGTCTCTAGTCACTTTGATAACTTCTTTGTTGTTTAGGAAAGCATGGTTTGCGCCTTTTAATATGACAAGCTTTTTTGGTTTGTTTGCATTTTTGTATAATTTATTTGCATGAGAAGGAGGAACTGATTCATCCTCACTACCATTAACAATTAAAATAGGAACTTTAATTTTTCTTAAAGCCTTTAAACCATTATACTTTAAACAGCTTTCTAATTGTTTGATATCAATTCCATAACCAATGTCATTGAACCATAAATATCTTTTTTCTTTTACCTCATCAACAAAAGCTTTTGACAATATATCCTGATGCAAAGCTGGAGTCGACCAAACAGCCAAGCACTTTATCCTTTTGTCTTTTGCTGCTTTCAAAATAGCTACTTTACCTCCTAAACTATGACCGATTAAACCAATTCTATCACCATCTATGTTAAATTTCAAATTATCTAGAACATAATCCAAATCCTCTAGCATTGTCTTGATTGTTTGCTTCCTAAACTCTCCCTTAGAATCACCAGAACCCCTAAAATCAAACCTTAAAACAGCAAAACCGTTCTTGCATAGCTCTCTTGCAGTTTCAACAAAAAGTCCCTGCCATGTTCCAAGCTTGTTTGCACCCCAACCATGACACATTATGATTAAGGGAGATTTTTTCTTAGGAATATGTAGTACTCCAAAAATCTCATTATTAAATAAAATAGGTGTTTCCATATCTATCTTAAAGAAACAAATCCTCTATGCTCTAAATCCCTTAAACATCTTATAACATCAACAGATATTTTTTTACTGTTTACATTCTGGTAAAGAGTTATCATTTTTTTGATTATTTTTTCAACCTTATTGCCACAAAAATTATAAATCTCTCTTCCTGTTTTATTCATGATAACTAATCTTTTTTCATTGTCCAAGGTTAGCAAAAAATCTTTATCTTTTCTAATTCTTTCTTTGCCGACTTTTTCTGCCTTTAGTTCTGAGAGTACTTCAATTACATAGTCTTCCATTACCTCACCAAAACATCATTATCATTGTAAGGTCTTGGGAATACCTTTAGAATATCATTTTGTTCTTTAATTGATTCTATATATTTTAGAATTTTAGGATTAATCCAAGCATTCTTTCCAACATTATCCCAGATAGATTGTATACTTTCTTCCATAACATTCCCTACTTTAAATGGAAGCACACAGTCTAATTTTACATCGCCATTCGGTCTGATTAAAATAACATTGCATGGCTCGATGACCCTGTACCTTAAATAAAGAACAGGATCCATTGGAGTAGCTATGTCCATTTTTTCTTTGTATTCTTGTCTTTTAACTTCAAGAAGCTTGTAAGCCTTTAAAACATCTTTTTTTGAGAGATCCAACCTCTTTCTGTTAGTGATTGCTCTTCCAGAATAAACAAACTTTCCTACCACCATTCTTAAGGCTCCTAAAAGATAGGATGTCTCAATCATTTCTTCCAAAAAATCTACATTATCCTTTACTAAGACGTGGGCTATTGTAAGAGGAAGCTTAATCTGGCTAAACATAACAGCAGCTTTTATAGCATTCTTCCAGCTACCTTTTACAGATCTTATCTTATCATGAATGCTAGGTCTTGAACCGTCTATACTAACCTGTATCCAGTAGTAATCGTATCTGCTTAGTTTGTCTACTGTTCTCTCATTTACAAGCATACCGTTGGTTATAAAAATAAACTTAACTCCAGAATCATGCAAAACTGACATTATCTTGAAAAGTTTATCTCCAAGAAGCAATGGTTCGCCACCAGATATTACGCACTCAAATAAATTCATTTTAACAAGTTGTCTCGCAACATCCATCCATTTTTTAAATGAAAGCTCTTGTCTCTTTTCTCCAGAACAATTGTAGCAGTGAATACATCTTAAATTGCAAGAATGAGTTAGTTCTAATTGGCATCCTAAAGGAGCTTCAAGTTCTGTTGGATAAAATTTTTTATCCTGAAATTCTTTTATGGTATCTCCAGATAATTTCAGCAAGTCTGCAGACTTAAGATTTTCACTTAAAGAATTTGGCAAAAGCTTATCCTCCCTTAAGTCTGCAATCAACTGCTGAAAGTCAAACATCTAATCACTTTTTTCATAACCTCTTACACTTGTTGCAGCACATGCGCAAGCAATAGCCTTAGCAGCAATAGCTAGACCTGCAAGAGCAACTGCAGCTATAGATTTTTCTGCTACCACTAATGGAGATGATTTGTAGAATATTACCGATGGGTCAACATAGCTGGTTTCTAGATTTTTTGATCTATAATTATTTTCATACATTCTATCACCCCTAAGAGTTTTTCAAAAGAAGGCTAATCTTTTCTAATGAAGAAAAAATGTTATTCAGATTTACTGAAATGATTGGGACTTGAAAGTTCTTTTTCTGCATCTCTTTTTCAATTTCTTCTATAAGAATTCCTTTTCCAGGAGATATTTTTTTCTTGGTTTTTACTCTGTATACACCGCAAGTTGGAGATAATTCTATTCCTAAAATTCCAAGAACTTTGTAATTTGAATCTAAATATCTTTTTACGTCTTTTAAAATCTTTATAGAAAGCTCTTCACAATGTTTTCTGTATTTGCCATTATAAAATTCCTTTGCTTTTATTTCTCTATCCAATCCATCAAATTCTACTTCAGGACAGGGTAACTGAATAATCCCTATCTCAGACTCTGCAAAAAGATTTAATAGTTGTTTTGTTGTTCCATTTTCATTTCTTATGCTTTGATTCAATATGCAATGCGGAACAAAGATTACCTTCTTTTCATCCATACTTCAAATATGAAAATGAGGATAGCATATAGAAATTTGACCACTAAAAGTGGTAATAAAACATATCACTAAAAGTAGTAAAAAGTTAGAAAGATAGAAAAACATCTTAAATCGGTCTTGCTACTTGAAGATTGCTTAGGAATGGTAGAACCTGTGCCATACCGAACATTGATATTATGTATATTGATAAAATAAAGACATAGATGAGTATGATAAAACCTACGAAAGTTGTCATCATATCCACATTGAAGAATTCTTTGATTGCTTTAAAGTAAATTGAAAAACTAAGAGCAGATGTAATTATCAGTAAAATGAATCCAAGAATCAGGAGTACAGGATGTATAAATGCTAGTATTGCTGTTATGATAAAACCAACTGACACTGGGAATGAGCTATAAGTTGTTGCTGTCAATGCCTCGTAGTATTTTCCCTTTCCTCCTAAAATGTTCATTATAATTGCAATTACATAACTGCAAAATAAACTGAACAGAAATCCAAAGATAAAAATTACAATACCTGAACCAACTGAGATAAACGGTGGAAATGCTTTTAATGCTATTATTGAAATGCTGAGCCCCATTAAAATCCAAGTTATTATTAATATCCAAAATGTTTTGTAAACATCTCTTTCTTTTTTTGCTTTATTTATTGCAATTGAAGGCGATTTTAACAATTCTTTTATTCTCTCCAAAGTTATCACTAAATATCTTTAGTCAGACTTGCTTATAAATTTTGTTATTAAGCTAAAAGAAATAGCAATAATTCTATAATAATCAAAGTTACAGAAATCACGACTATATGAATCGGTTTCAATTTTATTAAACTTTCTTCATCCTCATCATATCTTACTATACCTGCTATTGATGTTGGCATTGATTGCTTTTTTTCAGCCATTTTAATCAACTATTCTATTGAATTAAAAATATTTAAGTGTGCTGGGCATAATCCATCTTCTGTGAACAAATCCTGTAAACACATTCATTTTTGTTTGACAGCATTCGTCTAAGCAACCTACCTACTCCTCTTTCATCATCAGAGTGTTTTGGTCTTGCACCTTGCCAGCGTTATTCAATTAGGACATAAAGCCCTTATGAACAGCTTAAGCCTCTCAGCTTAGTCTTTACGACGGCAAACCATAAGGCTAAAGGTGGATGGAATTTCCTCCTTGAAATCAAGGAAGCTGTCTACCCAGCTCACTAAATTATTATTTCTCAACACTTTAAAAACTTATTTCTTTTTCTTCTTTGTTGTTCCGCAACAACCGCATGACATTTTTTCACCTCATACTTTATTTTTACATTCCTTGGCTTTACCAATAGCATTATTGATATCAACTTTAACAGGTTCTGGAACTTTTCCTGATATGATGCTTAAAGCATTAATTTGATTATCCAGTCTTTGAGTAACATTTGTTCTTACTTCTGGAGATAATCCTAATGGAGATGATCCTAATATGCTTGATAAAAACGATTCATTTAAATCATTTTCTATTTTACCAATTTCCGTCTCATAAATTTTTTCTACTGTTGGTATTAAATCAGTATTATTTTTTTCTGTTAACATTTCCATCTCACCGACTCTTCTATCTGATAAATCTAACGAATAACCAACTCTCATTGCTGGGGTAAATTTTGTAAACCTTAAAACTTCTTCAATCCCCCTTTGAAAATACCAAATAAATCCATAAGCAGGAGACATTATAATATCATCTTTAAAACTCGTTGAATAAGTTATTGAAGGAACAGAATCTTGTGCATAAACAATTGAAGATAAAAATAAAAATATTATAAAGATAAATAAAAATTTTTTCATAAAACAGTTTTGATTTCTTTGCTTAAAAATCTATAGCTATCGCTAATTCTTAAAATCAAAAGAAAGACCAGCAGAAGCAATTAAAGGGGTCTAAGCTAAAAGGCATTGGGAACAGCAGGCTGAATGCATCGCCGAAGCTTTGCACTTACACCTCTGTCCCATTAAGCAGATCGTCTATCTGCGCCAGTTACCTATTTTTCCCGGTCATTTCGATCTTAGATGCTTTCAGATCTTAAAGACTATGACGTGGCTGCCCGGCGTTACCGAAAGATAACCGGTCAACTAGAGGTCACGAATGAGCGTTCCTTTCGTACTTGCCCATCCTTAGGGTCAGGTAACAACACCCTCAGTAGATATAAACCGTACTGTCTTTGTCGTCTAACGTAGAAATTTTTTCTTTCAATGCTGTTCGTAAAAGACAGGTAGTCCAGTCATTACAACATTAAAATGGCTCATTAGCTACTCCATTCGCGAATAATTCGCATTGGGGCGATTTAGTCATCACCATCTCTCTACATCAGGTAACATGATTTCATAGCTAGCTATCGCTAACGCTAATCATGCTATCTTAATATCAGGGAAAAGAATTAGGATACTCTGCGCCAGATTACGACGTACTGAACCCAGCTAATGTCCCCTTTTAACCAGTGAACACCTGTACCCTTGGCCGCTACTGCACGGCCGGGAGAGGGGAAGCCGACAGCGAGGTAGCAACGCGCGGGGTCGATGTGAGCTCTCGCCCGCCACGACTCGATTATCCCCGGGGTAGCTTAATCAGGTCAAGCATTCCGGTAAGGCTTCTAATTTCCTAATTTTTTCAGGGTTAAAGTTGAAAACTATTATAGATTTTCATCTAACATTCTTACCGTGAAATACTTCGACATTCTGAAGTCACCGACATTCATCAAGAACACTCGGCGTATCGCTAGCCCACGCTTTCACGATTGGATTCATTACCTTGTTGAATCCAATAAACGATCCTTTTGCGCTTGCACTCTACTCCGGATTTCTGACCCGGATGAGGATCGCTTTGGGCGCCCTTGATCTCCTGTCAAGGACGTACCGCCCCAGCCAAGCGGTCCACCAATCGGTGTTTCCCCGAGTCGAAGATTAGTCATACAATTGTAAAAGGGTAGTGTTACATTATCGCCTATATGCTGACCAAAATCAGCATCTTAGCAGCTACTACCTACACTATGCAATCACAACCATACAACAACGACAGGCTACCGCAAAGTTCCACGGGGTCTTCTCTATAGGGTTGAAGAAATATCATTCTTATCCAACACTCTAAAATAAGCAGGATTTGAAAAACCTATTTCTTTAATCCATCTATCAAGATTTTTCTTATCATATAAATTAATTTTATGTTCAATATGCTCTTTATCTCTTCTCATTCTTTTAATATCAAATTTTACTTTGACATTAAAACCTAATTTATCAAGTTCATTTGCAATATCATCAATTAAATTTCTGTTACTCATCGTACATGTTATAACTGGAGTTCCATCTTTTTGATAATACAAACTAAAGTCAGTGTCTGCAATTCCTCTTAAGCAATTTACCAATAAATTTTTGTTTTTCTTTACAAAAGTTGGAAGTGATTTTAGATGTTCTTTCTTTCCTACAGGCAAGTTTAAAATATTTTTCTTAAAAGTCGCAACTGCCTTGGAACAAACTGATAGAACACATTTATTAGAGTCATTACATTTTCTTGCAATGACATTTTTATTGTACAACTCTTTGATGATTCTTGGTAAGATTTCTGAGACAAACATCCAATCCTTTGTTCCATGTCCCCAAAATCTAATTGAATGTGTTCCTCCTTTAACTATTTGTAAAGAGCCATCTCCAATATGTACACCTGTTTCATAAGCCAAGAGTTTATTGTTTAGATTTGGAACTCTAACTTTTATTTTCAAATCATGTTTACTGAAACATACTCCTTCGTTCATAATTGCTTTTAGAGAAGAGTTTATTTATTATTAATTTACTCACTCGAGTGGTAAATCCAAGATACTTACTTCAATTCCCCCTGAGGGTCTGTGGCCTGTTCACCACAACAGCAGGTTCGCCAGGCTCTAATCTAGGACAGCGAGGGAGTCGTTAAGCCATTCATGCAGGTCGACATTTAATCGACAAGGGATTGCGCTGCTAAGTCCTCCAAATAAGCATGAAGGACCAGTCGTATCCGCATGTCATTTTATGATGGCTTCTGTTTCACGTAACTCCGCCCATCTCCGACTGAATTTTAAAATTCAATTAAAATCGAAGAGGACTTAACATTTACGCTACCTATGTCCATCAGCTAGTAATTTACTAGCTATTTAAGACGGTCAGAGTTACCGCCGCCGTTAACGAGGGCTTAGGCCGGTTGAAACCAGCTTTAACACACTCGCACTGGGCAGGCCTCACTGACTATATAAAGCGTTTCCACTTAGCAGTCAGCTATGTTTTTGTTAAACAGTCGCCCCCTCCTTGTTACTGCGACCTATGCACTTCTGCATAGGCAACCCTTGTACCAAAGGTACGGGTCTAATTTGCCGATTTCCCAAGATTAGTATGACCTGAAACGCCATTGCCTTTTCAGCAAAGGTACCTGTATCGGTTCTCAGTACAAACATAAACAATCCTTTTTGATTACATTTTCAAGGACTCTGGGATTTTACTGAACTCCACTATACAGCAGAGCTATTCATAGTTTAAACTAATTCTCTCCATGACGGAACTCCTTAGTTCTATCCTATTTAACTTACGTCAGCATATCTCAAAGCGTCTGTAATCAAACTAGCGTTACCGCACGTATGTCTATGGTATCTGGATATTAACAGATTTACCTTCCTCTACAGCAGTTAAGAGTAGAGTTAGGGTTGACTAACTCACGACCAATAAATGTTGTCGTGAAAACCTTGCCTTTAAGGCGGTCTGGATTTTAACCAGACTTTGGTGCTACTACCGGCAGGATCTTCATTTCTTCATGGTCCATATTTCCTCACGGAAATACTTCTGCCCACGAAGAACGTCTTTCTACACTATTGCTTTCGCAATCTGAGGTCTCGGTTCTTAACTTACTCCCGTCCATTTTCACCGCCTCAACTCTCGAGAAGTCCGTTATTACACGTTGATTATGCGATGGCTACTTCTAAGCCTACGCCCTTCCTGTTTTAGAGTTGAGACAAGCTTTGTGTATTAGTCAAGAATTGGGGACCTTAACCTCAGGATGGGTTGTTCCCCCTTCGCGTACTAAGCTTACCCCAGTACCCTCACTCCTGTCTTCTACGATGTTGACAGATTATTAGTTTGACAGGAGAGCTGGGAATTTCTTCCCTTGACCCTCCAATCAGTGCTTTACCCTGCCAACTATCTCAGACAAGGCTGTGCTGAGACACATTTCGAAAGAAACCAGCTATCACCACTCTCGATTGGCTTTTCACCCCTAACCCCGGTTCATCCGAATGATTTGCAGCTCAATACCGGTTCAGACCTCCACGCAGCTTTCGCTACGCTTCATCTTAACTGGGGTTAGATCGAGTGGTTTCGGGTCTTGCCCCTGTGACTGCAGGCCCTTTCAGACCTAGTGCCACGCTTTCGCTACGCACTTTTTGCTTTCGCTTCGAATACTTTGCTTAACAAATTATTCTTGCCACAGAAACAAACTCCCTGCCTCATGCTTCAAAACGGATATCATGACCCTGTAAGCTTTTATTCGTGCTCCATGTTTGCACAGGTACACTTCATAAAAGCACCTTTCAGGCCATGAAAAACTATAGCTAAGTGGTTTCAAGTTCTTTTAACCTTCGGTGAAGAATTCTTTTCAGCTTTCAGTCACCTTACTTATCCATTATCAGACTCTTGAGATATTTAGAGTTAGCTCTTGATGCGAGCCATTTTCCTGCTCTATTTTCGAAGAACAGTACTCTTTTCCTGAATCAACTTTCTGGTTTTCCTCTACTTGGCTATCACAATCTAGAGCGCTGCTTTCCAGCAGACTTCGAGTCAACCAGCTAAGCTGTACCAGGCTCCACATTTCAATTCTATTTCTAGAACGATTCGGTTTGCTCTCTTCGCTTTTCGATCGCCTTTACTAAGCGAATCGCATTTGTTTTCTTTTCCTCCGCTTACTTAGATGCTTCAATTCAGCGGGTTGCCGATTCTTTCGAACCTCTAGCCAAAGCTAGAACGATGTCGCATTCAACAATCCTAGGTTCAAGGACTGCGTGTGTCTACCCTAGGCTTATCGCAGCTTGCTACGATCTTCTTCGTTCTCAAGAACTGAGCTATCCACCACTTAGCGTCCTGCTCAGACCCTATCTTCTGCTTCTGCTGGTCTCATTGATCAAAATGACCTAAGACTCATTTCATCGACCTTAATTGTCATGTGCTTTCGCATCCAAAGGTGTTCAAACTTATTCATTGTCTTTTTTTCAACCCTTACACCACAAAATATTTTTGCAGTGAGCATCTTACTTGCCATCATATACCCCATGGGCTTTTCATAGCTTTTGGCTCAACACATCGCTGTTAAGTCATTTGGCAAATCATACTTGACGTATGAACATTAATGACAATCACACTTGATAGTATGATTTAATTGACAACATTCTGTTGTCAGAAGGAGCATCATCTAGTCGCCTAATCAGCTATTGTCCTGTGTTAATTTAAGGCGAACATAATATCATCTTTTAGTAAAAAGTTATATCTTGTGAGAGTATTTAAACTTTATGTTTTATGAAAATTAGAAAGAAATTAGTTAAATAAATTTCAAGACTTCTTCCATAAAGTCTTCAATGTTTATAACTGGTCCTTGCTTGCAACTTTCTTCATCAAACTTTTCGATTTTATTTGGATTAATCCCATTTGTGTAAATTATAAACGGTAAGAAGCCTGGCAAATGTTCTCCTGTCTTAGAAGATGTGACATGGTCTGATGCAATTATAAGCATTGTCTTATCAAAATCAGTATATTCTAAAATTCTTTTTATAACTTCTCTATCTATTCTTTCTATGAAGAATCTTTTTAAATTGAAATTTTTATCATGGGCAGCAACATCGCAACCAAGAATATGCAGAACAACAAAATCATATTTGTTCAAAAGTTCTAATGCTTTCAGAATTTTTGCTTTAAGGTCTGTCTTCAAATCGCCAGTTGCACCAGAAACATCATAAACATCCATTTCAGCAGCTCTTGCTATTCCCTTTATTACAGGCGAGGCAGCGACACAGGCTCCTCTTAAGCCAAGGTTGTCCTTGAAACTCTTAACATATTTGTAAGTGCTTGCTCCTCTAAGAAGAATAAAGTTTGCTGGAACACTCCTATATTTGTTTGCGGGATGATTTTTTAAAATTCTATAGGTTTCTTTTTCAAACTTGTTCAAAGCTGCCGCTGTTTTGGCAGCTTCATTATCATTTGTCAATGGCTTTACTTCAGGTACTTCTACATCTACTTTTTCTAGATCTGTATCAGAAACATTAGAAGAAATTGCTACACTATTCAAAACAGCTACTCCCCTATGTCCAAGAGATTTGTAAAAATCTATTCTGACACCATCAAGGAAAAATTCCTTTATGTCTTTAGCCATCTCAAACAATCCAGCATAATCTCTTCCAGCTCTTCTATCAACTACAACTAAATGCGGTTCATAATCTCCTGATTTAAAATCATCATGAATAACTTCTTTGACTGTTGCAAAGTTTGCTCTTACACAGACGCTGCCAGGTGTTGGCTTTAGATTTATTCCTAATGCATCCAAATAACCTCGACCAGGATAGTCTGTTACGTCATAACCAAGCAAGACGAAATTAGAAATTGCAGAATCAGGATGTCCTCCCTCTCTATTTTCTATCAAACCTGCAAACCCATTTTTTGTTAACATATCTAAATTCGGTTTGTTTGCAAGCATCAAAGGTGTTTTTTCCAAATTGTCTGCAATAGCATCTAGAATTATGAATAGAACTTTCTTATTCATAATATTATTATGTTGCTTATTTATTTATCTCATTACACAGGATTTTTGAACACAACCACATCTTGAAACATCTTGTTTTCCGATTATCCAATCTGAATAAGTTTTGCAATTTTTACTATAGAACGTTAACTGAGTAACATTTACACAACTTTCTGTCTGATCTCTACAACTTGTTATGAAACATTCAGAATCTATCTTACAAAATCCATTAGTTTGAACAGTTTCTGGATTAGTTGAAGGTGTTATTTCGTTTCCCATGTTCTGTATTTCTGAAGTAGTATATAGATTGAATGCTATGACAGCTAAAAATATAATTATTGCAATGACTGCTATAAACAAATATATAGAACTACTTGTTTTCTTTTTCTTAGTTTTTCTAGGCATAATATCACCTCTCCAACATAAATGTTGTTTTTGTAGGAATTTCAGAGAAAACTCTTTCTAACAACATTTTCTCTTCAAATTGCCTTCCTATGACTACAGGTTTTAACTCTTCAGCAGCTTTAACAGCATCATTCAACTTTGAATAAGTGTTAGAATAAATTGTAAACAGAATAGAATCTTTTCTAACAGAATTTCCCATTTTAGCATTCAAATAAATTCCAGCGCCTTTATCTTTTGGTGCTCCAGCTATTCTTGCAACAGAAACTATTGCTGAATTTTTTATCCACAGAACTTTTCCATCTACATTTGATTTTATGCTAGCAAAATTGCTTCCTATGGGAATTTCTTCTGGTTTTATTTTCGGATCTCCTCCCTGTTCCTCAATTATTTCTCTCATCTTTTTTTCTGCTCTTCCTGTTCTTATAATTTCCAATGCTGCCCCATGATCTCTGGCACCAGCTTCATTAAATAAAATATCACAAAGCATGGTTGCTTTTTCTGTTAAATCCCTAGGACCTTTACCCTGTAAAGCTAACAAGGCTTCTTTTGCCTCTAAAGCAGGACCAATACAATGACCTAGAGGTTGTTCTCCGAAAGTTATTCCGCATGCAACATGTATTCCAAGTTTTCTTCCTAATTCAATAAAATCATCTGCTAATAGACGAGCCTCTTCGTTTGTTTTAACTTTCGCTTCTTTTCCTGTTGGAATGTCTATTACAACATAATGAGCTCCAATTGCTTTTTTCTTAGACATTATAGATGGTAAAAGCAAAGGGTCTATTCCTAGAGGATATTCTATTTGGATGAAAATGTCATCCGCAGGAGCAATATCCAAGGCTCCTCCCCAAACCAAGCAGCCGTTTGTCTTTTTCACAACATGCTCAATCTCTGTTAAAGACAAGTTAACAGGAGCAAGTACAGCCATTCTTTCTGCTGTTCCACATGGAGAAGTTATTGCTTTTGAAGATGATTTTGGAATTATAAAACCTGCTGAAGCAATTATTGGAACCATTATTAGAGAGGTTTTATCTCCTGGAATTCCTCCAATACTATGCTTATCGCAAATGACCTTGCCTGGGAATTTTAAGGTCTTTCCTGTTTCAACCATTGACCTTGATAAATATGCTGCCTCATCGATTGATATTCCGTGCGTATACAAAGCTGTTACAAATGCTGCTAGTTCTATTGTTGATAATTTCTTATCAACCACATCTCTAATAATCTGTTTTGTTTTTTCATAGTCTAATCTTGCTCCAGAAATTTTTTGTTTTATATAAATCATAGATTCAAGCTCTTTTTCCGGAGATACTTCAAGATGTTCCCCTCCTATTAATTCAAAAAAATTAGTAACATCATCATTGGTTACAATTTCACCTCTTATTGTAAACTTTACTGTTTCATCAACTATTGCTGTTAATTCTTTTTCTCTATATTTTATTCTAACTCTGTCTAATGCATGTAAACCAATAGACTCTGCATCTTCTTTATTCATTATTACGATGTGCTTTCCACCGACTTCAAGGTCAATTGGTCTTGCTATCAATTTCACTTTTACTCACTTCTTAGAATTAGATTTTCTTGGCTTATATTATTTATTTTAAATAGAAGGACAGGTCTGATTTCCAACAATCTTATTACAGGCTGATTTTAGATTAGAACAATCTAAGCCTGTTTGATGATATTGATTCTGTAGGCCGCATAAATTTTTAATGTACCACTCTATTTGTGTTAAACTTACATCTGCATTAGTATTACAGCTATAATTTCCCCAATAAACACAATTTTCTATCATGACGTTTTTAATTGAAGCACATTTATACTCAGGTCTTGCAATTTCACATTCTCCTTTAGAAATATAAACAGGAATTGAAACAAGAATTAAAAATATTATTAAAGCTACTATTGAAATTATATCTTTTTTAGTTAATTTTATAGGAAATCTTTTCTTTGACTTTTCTAATTCTTTTTTCTCTTCATGATGTTCTTCTGCCATATTAATCCCATTGCTTTAATGCGATGTCTAATTCTTTATGTTTTTTAGCGTAAATATTTAAATCAATGTTTTGCATGACTGCATCAACAGCTTGTCTCATGGCCTTTGCTCCTGCTTGAGTTCCTAACCTATGACCATGAATTCCTCCACCTGCTTGAATTATTATATCGTTTCCTAATGTTTCAACAAGATAAGGAACTGAACCAGGATGCAATCCACCTGAGCAAACAGCAAAAACTGGTTTTATGTTGTGCCAATTTTCAGCTAAATAATGATCTTTTTCTTTTATAATTTTTTTCTCAACCTCTTCTTCAATTGAAAGAATTTCTTCCTTAACACCCTCCATTTTACCTATTACAGTTCCTATATGCAACTGGTCAAGCCCTATAAGACGGGCAACATCTGCGATAACAAGCATTGATATTCCATGCTTTCCACGAGTAAAAGCTGCATGACCAGCTCTGTGAGCATGTAAAACTAATTTCAAGTCTTCATTTGCATTTCTTAACGTCTCTAAGGCAGACCATCCAGTTGTTATAATATCGACCATAATATATTCGCCACCAGTATTTTTAACAAAATTTGCTCTTTCCAGCATGGTATCTACCTCAGCTGTTATGTTTGGCATGTACATTTTTCTTTCGCCTGTTTCTTTTTCTGCCTTATCTCTCATTTTTAAAGTTTCTATAACTCTTTTCTCAAATTTGTTGAAAGAAAGATTAGATAAATTCTCATCGTCTTTAACAATGTCCACTCCTCCTATCCAAGCTTCATATGCAACCTTTGCATGTTCCTCTTCATTTAATCCTAATTTCGGTTTGACAATTGCTCCACATAGAGGTCTTTTCGGAATTCCTAATAGTTTTCTTATTCCGTCAATGCCATAAAGTGGACCTTTAAATGATTTCATTATTTCATAAGGCCATTCAACATCCTCAAGCCTTAGGTTTTTAACGGCCTTCATGCCAAAAATATTTCCAGCAATGCTTGAAAGAATCTGAGACATGTTCCCTGGTTCAAACAAATCAGAAGGGTAAGCTATTTTTACATAATTTCCTTTTATTTCAAAAATCTTTGCCCCTAATTTTTTAATCCTAGGCTTCATGGTTTTTACATCGGTCCAAGTACCTATACTGCTCTCTGCTGCTATTGCTTCTGCTGCTTCTTTAATAGAAACTTTATTTGGCTCTATTCTAAATTCGCAAACAAGATCATTTTTACTAGGTTTGTATTTTAAATCTATATAACTCATTTAAATCATCTTTTTCTATGTTTTCTTTTCTTAACCTTTAGAGTTTTAATTTTCAAAGGAGTTATCTTTTCCTCTTTATTTTCATAAACATCATAAGCAATGAAAATGCTGCACCATAAAGACCATAAAATAATCCAGAACATTATAGGAAAAGCTATGAGAGGATTTGCAAACGCTATGAACGTCATTGATAATACTATTACCAAGGTATACAAAGTAAATGTAAGTATTCCCTTTTCTTGCTTATTCAAATAAAAGTAACCTAGACCCCAAAATATAAAATTCAAAAACGCAGCAAATAAATATTTTTTTTCTTTCATTTTTTCTTCACCTAATAACTAAAAGCTATGAAAATTTCTAACAAAATAAATATTAATGATAAAATAAGATAAAACATTATAATTTTATTCAAAGTGTTTTCATATCTTTTTTGTTTTTCCTCTTTTACAAAAAATAAAATAATTATATACGCTATTAAAATTGGTAAAAAAATAACAAAATCTAAAGTTATTTTAGTTGGTTTAAGAAAAATTAAAAATAAGAGTATTAAAAGAAATATTACACTTACTATTCTTTTTGTTTTTAAGCTAAAATCAATTTTTTTCATTTTAGCATCCTCAAAACATTTCCAGGCGTTAAAATTCCTTTTTCTGTCACCACTCTTTTAACATAACGCCATGGCGTGACATCGAACGCTGGATTTCTTATTGTTATTCCGTCTTTATAAACTTCAGAAACTGGCCTTTCTTCAATAATTAATCTCTTTCTTCTATCTAATTTCAAAGTATCCCCAATAACATAAAAAGGTTTTTTATGTTCTTTGGCAACAACAGCTAAAGGATAGGTTCCAATTTTATTGACAATGCCTTCTTTTCTAATTGCATCTGCTCCTGTTATTACGATGTCAACATCCTTAATGAAGAATTCCGTAGCTGAATCAATTATAAGTGTTGTAGGTATTCCTATTCTTTTTAGTTCTTCTGCTGTTTTTATACCTTGCTCTTTAGGTCGAGTTTCAGTTACATAAATAGTAATTTTCTTGCCTTCTTTCAAAGCTTGCTTTATAACAGCACAAGCTTCTCCAGAATGGCAATGAGTCATTATTACATAGCCGTCTTTTATTAGTCTGCTTCCTCTTTTTGCAATTTCTTTGGTTGTTTGATTTAACCTGCTTATTAGTTTATTTATTGTTTCAACTTTCTTTTCTTTTTTAACAATTTCCAAACAATTATGCAAAACAACTTCTGTTGTTCTTGTCTTCTCTAATTTTTTTGCTGCCTGCTCAAACTCTTTTCCAAAGCCTTTTTCTTTAGCAATCTTTCTAAGAAACTTTAAGCTTTCAATAGCAATCTCTTTAGCTCCTTGTATTTCCAATCTGTTTATTCTATCAATAAGTGTTTTTAGATCATCAGGCATAGATTGATTATATTAAGATTACAAAATAAATATATGGATTTAGACGAGGAAAGGGAAAAATTAATAAGCTATATAAAAGAGATAGGATATTTGAAATCAAAGAAACTTGAAGATGCTTTGAGAAATATTCCTAGACATTTATTTGTTCCAAAGGGCATAGAACACCTTGCTTATAGAGATACGCCACTTTCTATAGGATACGACCAAACAATATCTCAACCCTCTACTGTTGTTATAATGACTGAATCGCTAGATGTGAAAGAAGGACAAAAAATATTGGAAATAGGGACTGGATCTGGTTGGCAAGCTGCTATTTTAAGCTATTTAGTTGGTAAGAAAGGATTTATTTATACAATAGAAATAATTCCTGAACTGGCTGAATTTGCTAAAATTAATCTTAAAAAATTAAATATAGACAATGTTGAAGTCTTTAAAAAAGATGGATCTGAAGGATTAAAGGAACATGAACCTTTTGATAGAATAATTGTTACAGCAGGTTGTCCTAATATACCTGAACACTTATTGAAACAGTTAAAATTTGATGGAATAATGGTAGCTCCAATAGGTGATGTATATTTACAAGAGATGTTTATAATCAAGAAATTGAAAGATAAAATCGAGAAGAAATCTATTGGAAATTTTATGTTTGTTCCTTTGTTAGGAAAATATGGATTTAAATGATTGTTTTATAATTAATTACTAGAGGATTTTATGAAAGTCAAGAAAAGGGATGGAAAATTAGAAATTTTTGAGAAAAATAAAATTATAAGATGCTGCAAGAAAGTAGGAGTAAAAGAAAGTTTAGCAAAAGACATTGCAAATATTGTTGAAACTGAAATATATGATGGAATAACCACAACTGAAATAAGAGCTTTTGTTTTAAAAGAATTGGAAAGAAAAGATAGCAAAGCTGCAATAAATTTTAGGAATTATAGAAAATAATTTATTTCTCTAGTAAAATTATGCTTTCCTAATTTTACTAATCTTTATCCACCAATAGCTATTGCCAATTTAGCATTATTTTTACAAACTCTGCACATTTCATTTAAACTTTCTGATAATCATTTTAACCAACTTCCCAAAGAACTTTGTCTGGCAGCTGTTAAATTTTTAATTACTTTCTCAATTCTATCTTGAGAAAATTCATGCTCATCTACTAATAGGCTTAAGATTTTTTCAGGTTGTAATTGTGGATGCTCTATTTTAGCATCTTTATCAACAGGAGGATTAAGATAAAATTCATAAATATCTTTTGCAGGAATTTCATAGTTCCATTCAATTTTTTTCAAAACATTTTCTAAAGTCTTTTCTTTTCTAACTAATTCTAAAGCTTTCTTAGGGCCATAACCTTTTATTCCTGGATTATAATCGCTTCCGACTAAAAGCCCGAGCATTATCAACTGTTCCCTCTTTATTTTCAATTCTTTCAAAATATGAGATAGTTCTATTAATTCAGGTTTTATTTCAATGTAGACGTTTTGTCTAGGTAATTTCCTCTTTCCAGTTATAGATAGATTTCTAATCAATCTTGGTGAATTGAACAATAAGCTGTCACTATCTTGACTTGAAACTGCATAAACCAAATTTTTTTGACATAAATAAGAACATTGAGCTTCTCCCTCAGAAGGAGCTTGAATAACAGGAATTCCCATATAATTCAGCAACAGTTTAGATTGTCCTATCATTTCTCCTGTTAAAGTAGATGTCATTTGAGCAGCCTTTCTAGCTCCTTCTAAATCTTCTTCATCCAAAGCCTCTTTCCATTTTTTACGAGCCTCTTCTTTTATTTCTCTTCTCATCTGTGTTGTTGTACCTTTGAAATCAGGTGCTACGCCATCAAAAACCCAAACAAGTTTTATATTATTTTCAATCATTTTGGCTGATCTATAAAATAAACCACTTAAGTGGCTTGTTGTTCTTCCTTTAGAATCCTTTAAAGGAGTGCCATCTGGCTGACGAATAATAGATAAAAATTGGTGAAGCCATAAGAATGCATCTACAGCTATTGATTTCCCTGATAAATCATTTATTTCAATTTCCTTTTTTGGCAAAATATTAGAAATTTGGATTCCCATAAATATCTAATGTAGTTTATAAAATAAATCATTTATTTCTTTTGAAAATATCATCCTCGAGCTTTTTACCTGTCTTTTTCTCCCATTCTGGTATTGACAAAGAAAACTTCTCTTGTATCTTGTCTCTATGCCATTGGGGAATGACATTAAAAGCACAGAAAGGTATTATTTTACCATCTGGCTGTGCATAATGAATACAACATCTTTCAACACGTTCTATATCATAGTTATATAAATCCATGAAATGCATCATTCCAACAAAAAGAGACTTATGATGCAATTTTCCTAATGAATTATAATCCCCTGTTCTCAGAATATTAAAAAGTATACTGGCAACGTTCAGATCTTTTGGTTGCTTTTCTTTGTCTACAAAACTGTTTAACCTTGCCATTATTTTTAAACTATTATAAACCTTACCTGTAAATCCTCTAACTTGTGACGTTATTTCATTTAAAAATTCCATAAATCCTTCAACATCAAAAAATCTTGGTAGAGGAATTATTTTATCTCCATCTAAAAACAAATAGGTGCCCATTCCACATGCTGCATGTGCTGTTAACTCATATTTTGGCTTTTCTGTTAAAGCCTCAAAAAAATGCGTTATAGGAGATACGAAAGGAACTGGATACCAATCTTCTCTAGAAACCATGCCATTTGTTTGTTCTTCTATTTTTTTGATAACATCAGGAATAGTTATCCTAAGTTTCTTAACATCTGCCTTTGTTATTCGACCTACCAATGACACGGGTTGATAATTAACTCCACTAACAGCATCAATATTTTTTATACCAAATCTCAAAATGTTTCCAACATCATGATCATTAATAGTATTAATAATAGTTGGAACGAGAACAGCTCTCAAGTCAGCTTTTCTTAGATTTTCTAGTATTTTTGGCATTTCAAAATGATTTTTTGGATTAGTTTCTGGAGTTGTTCCATCAAAACTTAAATATAAAGTACTAACTCCTGCTTCCCTAACTTTTTTAGCAAATTCTAAGCTTTGAGAAAATTTAATTCCATTAGTATTCAATTGTATATGATCGTAACCTTCTTCTTTAGCAATTTTAATAATATCAATGATATCATCTCTTATCGTAGGTTCACCACCTGTCAATTGAACTGCATTGCATGGAACAGGTTTTTCCTCTCTCATTATCCTTAACATCATTCTTATTTGTTCCAGAGTTGGTTCGTAAACGTAGCCCATTGCTTTTGCATAAAAGAAACAGTAAAAGCATTGCAAATCACAACGATTTGAAACAACGATGTTTCCTAAAGCAGTGTGAGATTTGTGAACCTTACACAAACCACAATCTATTGGGCACAGAGGATTTTGAATATTTATGCTTGGATTATTAATTCCTTTTCCATCATGAGAAAATTTCATAGCTTTCTTATACATCTCATAGTCTCCCCAGTATAAATCCAAGAATTGGCCGTGTTCTAGGCATTCTTTTTTTATCCAAACCTTATTATCCTCTTCAAAAATTGTTGCCGGAAGTAATTTTAAACATTCAGGACAAATAGATTTTGTTTCTTTTAAAATATTCATTAAAATCAACTTTTGGAAGTTTTCAAAAGTTATAAAAGTTTATATATTTTAAATTATATAAACTTAACTATGATTTACAAGATGCTCTCTTTTATTTTATCGCCACAAGCTATTGCACTATATGTAACTATTATTTTTTCTTTATTCTCTCCGATAGGTTTAGGCTCTATAGATGTGTTTACTAGTATTTTTATTGGATCTTTATTCTTAACGATAATACCTCTAGGTTCTATATTTTATTTTTATAAAAAGAAAGGAATAGACTTTGATGATCCTAAAAGAAAGGAAAGAATAGAAATATATCTGATAGGATTAGTAAGCTATTTAGTTTCTTCTTCAATATTTTGGATTTTAAATTGCCATGTAATGTTTGTAATATCTATGGCTTATTTGTTTGTAGGCTCTGCTATCTCATTAGTAAACTTATTTTGGAAGATTTCTGCCCATTCAGCAGGTGTTGCAGGCCCTATCACTAGTTTAGTTTATGTTTTTGGATTTAATTTAATACCTCTTTACATTTTATTAGTACCAATTTTCTGGATTAGAATGAAAATTAAAGCACATGACATTTTACAAATTATTTCAGGAGCAATAATAGCTATTTTTATAACTTCATTAGTTTATACAATATTGTGGTAGTATGAAAAAATTAAATGAGATTAAAAAGGATATTTATTCAAGTTTTGCAGAGATAGCATCATCAATAGGCTATTCAGAAATTCATGGAAGAATAATTGCTGCTCTATTAGTATCAGATAGAAAGCTTTCATTGCCAGATTTGGCAAAAGAGACTGGATATTCAATTTCAACAATATCATTAAGTTTAGATTTACTAGAATTTTTAGGAATGATTAAAAAAATAAAGAAGGCTGGAGATAGAAAACTCTATATCGAACTACAAGGTGATTTATTAGAAGGTTTGAAAAAAGCCTTCATACTAAAACTCCAAAAAAGTATAACTGATAGTTTTAATAGTTTTGAAAAATATAAAGAAATTTTGAAAAAATCACAAGATAAAGATAAGAAAAATGTTATGAACGTATTAAGTACGCTAGAAAAGGAAATTGAAAAATTAGATAGTTACATAAAACTTTTGTCAAAATTAAAATTGGATTAATTTGATTTTATTTGTTTCCAAAATTCTTCATTGTTAATACAACCTGGGTCTGGAGCTAGATAATCATTAAAATAAGCAAAAGCCCTTGCTCTGCAACCTCCGCAAATAGCTTTATACTTACAAGTTTTACAGTGACCTTTTCTTTTACCGAATCTAAGAATTTTTAAAACTTCTGAATTTAGCCAAACATCTACAAAATCATCTTTAATGATGTTTCCAACCTTTGTTGGAATGAAAACGCATGGAGTTATATCGCCATTTGGTTGAATAGCACAATATACTCTTCCTGCACCACAACCGCCAATAAATTCTGCAACTAATTTTAATACTTCATAATTTTCTAATGAAGAATTTTTATTTTTTAAAATTTCCATTGGCGCATTAAAATGAGAAGTTACAGGAGCTTTATGATTTTCAATACAAACTCTTCCAAATTGTGGTGCTGTTGAAACAACTTCTGTATTACTTTTTGTTAGACAATTAGAAAGCATCTTGAGCAATTTTTCCCTTTCCTTAGGATTAATGTCCATATCAATAATTTCTTTTCCTCTACCAACTGGAATAAAATTGAATGCTATAAATATATTAATACCGATCTTTTCTGCCAAATTTTTAATTCTTTCTATTTGATTTATGTTATTTTTGTTTACAGTAGTAGCAAGACATGTAAAAATTTTTGCATCCAAGCATTGTTTTATGCCAGTTAAAGTTCTTCCAAAAGACCCTTGAACTCCTCTAAATTTATCATGAGTTTTTGCATTGGCTCCGTCAAGGCTTATTTCAACATACTCTATTCCTATTTCTTTTATTTTCTTGGCAATTTGAGGTGTTATTAAAGTTCCATTAGTCGCTACTGCAACAAACAAACCTTTTTTCACTGCATATCTGGCAACTTCAAAAAAATCTTTCTCTATTAAAGGTTCTCCACCAGAAAAAGCCACTGATATTACATTTGATTCTGCAAGCTTATCAATAACTTTCTTTCTTTGTCTTGTACTAAGTTCTTTGCTTTTTATTCCAGCATTTTGGTAGCAGTGTTTACACTTTAAATTACAATTATTTGTGTAATTCCAAACAACCAACAATGGAAAGGGCATTTTTAGTGGCTTTTGAAAACCATATACTTCAACAGATTTTAATAAGGCATAAAGTCCTTTTCTAACACAATTTTCAGTAAAGTAAGACTTCATATCATTCAGTGGTACCTTTAGAGAATTTTCTCCCATGGTTAAAATTGATGAAAAAAATTTTGCTGTAAATAAGCATCTCTTGCATAGCTTCTTATCATCTTTATCAAAAAAATAATCTGTTATAACTTTTATTCTGTCTTTTTTACATTTTTTACAATAGCCTGAAAATAGTTTTAAAAGTACCTGAGAAAAGCTTCCAGCTAATGGTAATGAAAGCGAATAAAAAGCCTTTAACATAACTTTATATAAAAGCTTTTAGCTATTTAAATCTAAAATGATATTATGAGCGATTCAATGAAACTTGGTATATGTGCAGTATGTCGAGGTGTAGCCACCCAAACTTGTCCAACTTGCGGTGCTGTTGTCTGTATTAGATGTATAACACCGGTAGGTTGCAAACTTTGTGAAGGTAAGAAAAAAACATAGTCTCATCTCGTTTCCGATTGACCTCTAAAATTTCAATCAAATCAAATAGTTTGCAAAGCTTCTACCAAACTGTCTCTTATTTCGTCTTCAGCTGGAAATCCCAACGCATTCTTGAATCTTTTTTGGCCTGTTGGAGTGATAAATCCCTTTGAAATTGAAATGAATATACTTTCTCCTTCAGGTGTTACAGCTTTTTTTCTAGCTACTTCCAAGAACTTGTTGTTTCCAAACTTGATTTCCTTTGTTTCCAAAGTCTCAAATTCTACCATTTTCTAACCTCCCTATTTGTCTAAAGTGATTACTCCTTTAGTTATATAAATATTAGTCATAGCATGTATTTAAATATTTACTGGTAGGTAATGAATTATATGGTATGGGAATACGTTTTACCAACAGGGATTTCTGTATTAGGATTTAGTATTTTTGCAGTTGGTCGAGACCATAGAATAAGTAAAGAAATAGAAGAGCACTACAAACCTATGTTAGAAAATCCTGAAAAAACCAAAAGAGTAGCCTTTACATTAAAGCAAGAATTAAGAAACGAGCCTGTAGCAGGTATTTTAACCTATAGAAAAAAGAAACAAATTTCAAAAGCTCTCGATAAAATGCTATTAGAAAGAGAAAATGAATTGATGTACAAAGGTTATCCTCCATTGAATAAATTAGAAAATGTTGAAGAAGGAATTGATGGACCTGAATTTAGAGTAATTCCACCAGAGATCTAAACAAGAGTAACAGATTCTGTTTCTATATCAGAAACTCCTTTGATACTCTTTATTTTTTTCTCTATATCCTCTGTTCCTTTATCCTGTGTTATAATTAATATTCTTAATGCTTTCAAACCAAAGGCTATCGGCTCTATTCTCGAATCTTGAATTTTAATAACTTTAGAAATCTCTTTTTTTAGTTCTTCTATATCAACCTCTGGACCTTCTGGCATTACCTTAAAAGTAACAGCAACATTTCCCATTATGGACCCTCGAAATTACAAATACTACATTTATAAGAATTAGATAGTTTTTTACATTTTTTACAGCGTATGATAGTACCTTCACCACAAAATGGACATTTAAAAATAACAAAATCCTCTTGTCCTACAACATTTGTTCCGCAACTAGAGCATATGAGCTTCATTTAATTCACTATAGATTAAATATATTTAAATATATTCTATTAAGTGAATTCAATGCTTTATAAAAATCTTAATATAAATCCTAAAGTTAGAGTTGCTACTGGTCTTTATTCTAATTTGGATTCTATAATAAAAGTCGATAAAGAAATATTAAAATGGATAAAAAATTCAAAAGGTAAAAAATCTAGCAAAGCTGTATTGAATTCTATAGAAGAGGTACTATCTACTTTAAAAAATTCAATTAAAAATGGTGATTCAGAATCTCTAATCTCTAAAAAAGTTTATGACCAACTAAATTCTTTGTTTCCCAAAAGAGAAATAAGAATCGGCGGTAATGGTAACAACATGGGTAGAACCTTATTTGAATTGAGTATTATACCACTAGTGTCATATCCTATTAGGTCAGAAAAGCTTATGAAATCTTCTCCAAATTTCAAGGTTGCATGCAAAAATGAGTTTAAAGTACCTAAAGAAGCAATAAGAGAAAAAGATCCTTCTTATGATCATATAATTTTTGAATCTGATAAATGGAGAAATATTTTATCATGGGATCTAATGTCTTCAAGAGGAATTTTTGATGAAGATTTTTTAAGATTCGCTTTTAATCCAAAATTCATAGATATAACGATTATTAGTTATGCACATTTGCTCTTGCCTCAGTATAAAAAAAGAACAGACATTATAATAGAGGCTTTAGAAAATAAAAGACCAAAGATTCATTTAGAGTTTGGTCTTGGTTGTGAAGAATCGATGAAATATGCTATGAAAAAGTTTGCAGAGCATAATGCTTGTGATTCTTGGGGCTTAGATGAGAAGGAATGTAAAATCTATTTGAAAGCTAGCTCAGAAGGCAAAGAGGACTTGATTGAATCTGCACTTAAAGCTGTAAAAGAATATAATTTAAAGAGAATATGCATACACAGTTCTAGATTTGCTTTTTCAATTTCTAAATATGATATTAAAAAGGAAATAGACGCCTTAATAGCTGGTTGCTTTTTTGCTAGTTTAAAAGCTTCTGATAAAATAGGTTTACAAAAAGGTAAAATAATAAAGAAGAAATTGAATAAATATAATTTTTGCTTGGTTCCGTCTTTTTTTATAGAGCATCCTAAAAAATTAACTGGAATAGGAGATGCTTTTGCTTCTATTCAGGCTGTTAAGATTTTAAGTTAATTACTCAAATAAGCTAGTCAGGGCCTTTCTTAAATCTTCACCTTTAAGCCCCTGTCTTTTTATCTTTGAGACTCTTTTAGCCAGTCTCTTCTCTTGCATTACATTTATTAACCAAGTCTCAAAATCGTTCTTGTCATCTCTAAAGTGAAATTCTAAAGAATCTACCGGAACAGCTTTAATTTCCTTTGCAAACTCGTCTAAGTTATGAGCTATTTGGCCTACCCATTTGTTATGACTACAAAACCAAAAAGCCTGATTGTTTGGAACGTTTTTTGACATTAAATCACCTTTAAATACGAATTTTCTTTAAATATTAATGAGATTCTCTCTTATAAAGATTATGTAGAATAAGATGATGTGGAATGCGTGTATTAATGCTAGGTTGGGAGTTTCCTCCAGCTAAAACAGGTGGTTTAGGAACTCACTGCTATGAACTTGTTAAAAACCTTGGATTAAAAAACATTAGTGTTAATCTTCTAATTCCAAAAAGAAGTCAAAATGTCAAACATAATATACCTAATGTTGAAATAGAAGAAATTGGCTCTGTTTCTATAATGCCTTATAATTCAACTAAAGAGTCTACAATAACATTTGAAAAAGGATATGGTTGGAATTTTTTTAAAGAAGTAGAAGCTTTCAATAAAAAATGTGTTGAAACTGCTTTAAAGAAAAAGTTTGATATAATACATTGTCATGACTGGATGACAATAAATGCTGGTATAGAAATAAAAAAGAAAACAGGAAAGCCTCTAGTCTTTACAATGCATTCTACAGAATACGATAGAACAGCTAATATCTATCCTCTAAATAGTATAGTTGAAGTAGAAAAAAAAGGCATCCAGGAAGCGGATCTTGTTATAACAGTTAGTAAACAAATGAAACAACAACTAATAGAAAGATATGGAGCTGACGAAAAAAAGATTGAAGTAATTTATAACGGTATAAATGCTTCTAAATATTTTGGTTTAACTCAAAAAGAAAGGAAAAATATTGTCTTGTTTTTAGGAAGACTCACTGACCAAAAAGGTCCTTATTTCTTTTTACATACTGCTAAAAAGGTCTTAGAAAAGAAAAATGATGTTACATTTGTAGTTGCTGGTCAAGGAGATAAACTACCAGAACTCATAAAACAATCTATAGACCTAGGGATAGGAGATCACGTTATTTTCACTGGCTATCTTACTGAGGAAGAAATTAATTATGCATATGCCATGGCTAGTGTTTATGTAATGCCCTCGGTTGCAGAACCTTATGGAATAACAGCCCTAGAAGCTATTGCATCAGGAACTCCTGTAATAGTTTCAAAAAATGCAGGGGTAGCGGAAGAAATTAAGCATTGTTTTAAAGTTGATTTTTGGGACACTCACGAAATGGCAGATAAGATAATTGGAATCTTAAATTATCCTGTTTTAGGAGAATGCATGAGAAAGAATGGCTACAATGAAATTCAAAGATTTGGTTGGAACAGAACTGCTGATCAAACAATAGAAGTTTACAGGAGTTTATTATGACATCTATATGTTTTTATTTTCAGGTTCATCAACCTGTTAGACTGAATAGATTTAATATATTCAATGGAAGCAGTACGTATTTTGATGAAGTAAAGAACAGACATATTTTTGAAAAGGTTTCAAACAAATGCTATATTCCAACAAACAAAATACTCTTAGACCTTATAGATCAGTATAAAAACAAATTTAAAATTTCTTTTAGTTTAACAGGAGTTTTTATTGAGCAATGCCAGAAGTTTGTACCAGAAGTTATCGAATCCTTTAAGCAATTAGCAAGCACAGGTAATGTTGAATTTTTAAGTGAAACTTATTATCATTCCTTATCTGCTTTATTCTCTCAGAAAGAATTTGAAGAGCAAATTAAACTTCATATGGTTATGATAAATGATTTGTTTGGTCAAAAACCAAAAGTATTTAGAAATACAGAAGCCATGTATTCCAATTCAATAGCAAAAATAATTGAAAACTTAGGTTATAAAGGAATAATAACTGAGGGACATGAAAAAATACTATCATGGAGATCTCCTAATTACTTGTATAAACCTGCTGGTTGTGAAAAAATAGCAGCTTTGCTAAGAAACTACAAACTTAGCGATGATGTAGGTTTTAGATTTTCTGCAAAATGGTGGGAAGAATATCCTCTAACAGCAAACAAATATGCTGCTTGGCTCTCAAACTGTGAAGGAGATTGTATTAATTTATTTATAGATTATGAAACTTTTGGTGAGCACCAATGGCAAGACACAGGAATATTTGAATTTTTAAAGCACTTACCTGTTGAAACCTTAAAATATAACCATCTTGATTTTAAAACTCCATCTGAAATTGTTAAAAATTATAAGCCTGTTGGAGTGATAGATGTTCCAAATATATTATCTTGGGCAGATGTTGATAGAGATACTTCTGCTTGGCTTGAGAATGACATGCAGAAATTTGCTTTTGAACAAATGGCCAAGCTTGAAGAAAAAGTAAAACAAAATCCAGAACTTCTTAAAATTTGGAGATTGTTGCAGGTATCGGATCATTTCTATTATATGTGCACCAAATGGTTTGCTGACGGTGATGTTCACAAATATTTTAATGCTTATGACTCTCCTTATGATGCTTTCATAAATTACATGAACGTTTTGCAAGACATAAAAAATAAGTTAGGTGTTTGATTGGAAGTAAATAGCTTAAAATGGGAATATATTCCTAAAGAAAATACAGATTGGGATTTTGCTAGAAATCCTTTCACAGTCATCAAAAGACCTCAAGGAACATGGTCCCAATCGATATTTTCTGTTAGACATGAAAATTTCATAGCTCCAAACAGAGACTACAAATATCAGGGACTAAATGTAATTGTTGATAATGAATATTGGAAATTTTTAGATTGCATATTCTTTGGAATAAAAGGAACTATTTTAGAACCCATAAATGTAATAGCATTTCCCTGGAAGAGCATTTATCAGTATGTTGGAAAAGATGTTAAAGTTGATGTAGAGTATTACTTGTCTAGAGATTTAAGAAATGGTGTATCTGCTAGAGTTTTATTTGATTTTAAAAATTCTGATGAAAAAGAGCTTATTGTAAAACCTTTAGTTGATATAAGAAATGTTTTTTCTAATTCACAACCTGAAAAAATAGAAGTAAAAATTTCAAATGACCATTTTATTGCTTCAATGAATGGAAATAAAATATCATTTTTCATTGAGGATGGAGAGATAGCTGAAAAAAGGCAAGTCATTAACTGGAGGTATAAATTAGGAAGTGGTTTTAGAGAAAATACAAATGAAGGAATAAAGTTCATTTCAGAGTGGGAAAATCCTTTATTTATTGGAGAAATAAGCAAAAAGATTTTTGATGGTGAAAAAGTTTCTCTTATAATAAATTGTAACAGAAACAGCAATAACATAGATTTTGATGAAAATGAGGAAGAGGAAAAAAATTACATACAAAAATTGATAGATAAATTTGATTGTAAAAAAGAAGTCTTAGCAAGAATAGTAACTTTAGATAAATTTGGAATTTTTGAAAATAATAAAACTGTTATTCCTGAAGCAGGAGATTTTTGGTTTAAAAAAGTATGGACAAGAGATTTGATGGAATTCTTAATTAACAATTTTAATACTCTTATCAGGATAGATAGTAAAAAGGTTTACAAAATTTTGAAGTGGACTTTAAAACAACAGGATTTAAATTCAGGAAGATTTCCAAACTTTAAAAACAATTTTGATTCAACCGATGGAAACTTACTTTTCTTTCTTTTTGCTGAAAAATATTTAAGAAAATTTGAGGATAAAGAAATTGGAAATGATGTTTTAAAAAGTTTAAACTTAATGTTAAAAAGATTTTCTGAAAATAATTTTGAAATAGATGGACCTCCAGTTATTCAAAATAATATGCTATATTCAATGCCATGGCATTCATGGACGGATTCAAGGGTGCCTTTATTTGGAAGATTGATATCATCCAGAATTCCTTTTGAATGGGCAAATGAAGTTAAACTTGAAGATTTGTGCAAGCCTGCTCTATTACCTGAAATAAATGCTTTATACATAAGAACTTTGAAGGCTGGAGAGTTTATAGCTAATCTCATAACTTCTGATGAGAATTTCATAGAACAGTATAAAAAAGCTATATCAAAATACAAAAAAGTTTTTAAAAACAGAAACTATCTTTATTCTATTGTATTAAACAATAAAAAAGATACAACTGAAACCTCTATGGCTCTTGCTTCTGCTGTTCTTTTGCATAATCATGTTTTTAATAAAAAAGATTTGGAAAATATGTGGCCTGTTGTTGAAAAACTTTTAGTAAAAAAGAGAGGGAAAATATTTGGAATGATTACAAAAAATGTAAATGATAGAATATACTTTAATGATTATCAATATCATGGAGCTGCTGTATGGCTAAGAGACAATCCTTACTTAATTAAGTATCTAAATATCATAGGAGAAGAAAGAAAAGCAAGAGAAATTCTTGCTAGCAATCTTTGGCATCAAATGGATGAGGAAGCAATATTTTATTGCAGTGAATTATTCTCCTTGCCTGAAGGAAAAAACCCAAATCCAACAAAAATAAGCAATGATCCAGTACCTGTAAAAAATCCTATACAGTTATGGTCTCATTTTTGCGATGACTACCTGGATAAAAAATATAACAATAATAACAAAGGGATTAATTATGGAACCTAGATCTGAAGTTTTATTTGAAGTTTCATTTGAAACTTGTAATAAAGTTGGTGGAATATATGCTGTCCTCGAATCTAAAGCTAAAAGGATGGTTGATTTGTATAAAGATAATTATTTTCTTTTAGGGCCATATTACCCTGAAAAAGCTGTAACAGAATATCTGAAACAAAATCCTCCAAAGTTTTGTGAGAAAGTATTTTCTGAACTAAAAAATGAAGGTATCAATTGCTATTTTGGAAAATGGCTTGTTCAAGGAAAACCAAATGTGATTCTTATTGAATTTAATGAAATTTTGAAAAATGTAAACAAAATAAAATGGGAATTGTGGAGAGATTATAAAATAGATTCATTAGGAACTGGCTTTGATTTTGACGAGCCAGTTGCTTGGTCTACTGCCTGTGGTATTGTAATTGATAAACTACTTCCCTTGTTTAAAGATAAAGCAGTAATAGGACAATTTCATGAATGGATGTCCGGCGCAGCTTTGCTTTATATTCATAAAAAAATCCCTACTGTTTTCACAACTCATGCAACCATGCTTGGAAGAACAATAGCAGGCTCTGGAGAAGACTTGTACTCTGAAATCAATGGTGCCCTAGAAAAGGGCATCAAAATAGATCCAAAGAGACCTTATAAATATGGAGTCCAAGCAAAGCATCTAATGGAAAAAGCTTGTGCAAATTACGCAAGTGTTTTTTCAACTGTCTCAGAAATAACTGCAAAAGAGGCAGAGTACATTCTTGGAAAGAAACCTGATATGATATTACCGAATGGCTTGGATATGGAAAGATTTCCGACAATGGAAGAGTTTGCTTTATTGCATAGAAAATACTTAGAAAAAATGAAACATTTCTTTAACGCTTACTTTAATCCATATTATGAAACCAACATGTGGGACTCGATGGTTTTCTTCACGTCTGGCAGATATGAATTTAGAAACAAGGGTTATGATATTTTCATAGAATCATTAGGAAAACTAAATGAAAAAATGAAAAAAGAAGGAATTAAAAAGAATGTTTTTGTCTTATTTTGCATACCAAAAGATAATGTTAAGGAAAATGTGGAACTCATTCAAAGCATAAAACTTTACGATGATATTAAGGAAAAGGTTTCTGACGAGTTGCCATGGATAGAAGAAATGATCTTAGATTCTGTTGTAAAAGGTAAGACACCAAAAGAAAGCTTGATATTTAGAAAAGAATTTTTACAGGAAGCAAAGAAAAAGTTTCTTTCCTTTAAGAAAGAAGGTAATCCACCGCTTTCTGCTTTTATTGTAGATGAAAATGATAATATAATAAGTGATTTCAAAAAGAATAATTTATTAAACAGACAAGAGGACAAAGTTAAGGTAATATTTTATCCTTCTTATCTTTCGTCAACTGATAGATTGCTTGGCTTAAACTACGAGCAAGTCACACAAGGTTCTCATTTAGGTGTTTTCCCGTCATATTATGAACCTTGGGGTTACACTCCTTTGGAGTTCGCTGCTAATGGTGTTATGTCAATAACCTCAGATCTATCAGGGTTTGGAGTGTTTATTAAAGAACGTTCTAATCAAAAAGAAATACAGGGTATAATGGTATTAGAAAGAGAGAATAAAACACATGAAGATATTGTTAAGCAGTTATATGAAATGCTTTGGTCTATTACAACAATGCCTAGAAATGAAAGAATTCCTAAAAAAGCTCAAGCAAAAAGTTTAGCTTCTTTAGCAGATTGGAAAATCTTAATTAAAAACTATATTCAAGCACATAACATGGCTTTAGAAAAATTTAAGATTATTTAAAACTACAAATCAATGTAATCTTTTTTAAGTTTTTCCAAAGGTTTTGAATCAATTTTTATCTCTTTTTCATCTAATAGTCTTGATATAGACTTTGATAGCTGAGTTTCACTTATATCTTGCCTTATATTTCTAATATCTTGTGCTATCTTTTCATTAAGTTTAAAATGTACAGAATCTAATTTTTCATCTATTTTACGTATTCTTTCCTCATTATTCTCAAACCTTGTAATTAAAGTATCTATCAGTTCTTCAGAAATAATTTTCTTTAACTTCCTATTTCTTTCTTCATAGCCTTCTAATTGGTTTTTAATTGTTTCAATTTGAGCTTTCAGTGTTTGTAACTCAAATGCTTTAGAATCTTCATTCATTTTTTCCACTTTCTAGAATTCCAAGAAAGGATTTATCTATTTGGCTTTTACTTCTAAGAGAATTTACTGAAGATTCTAAATTTCTTATTTTAGATTCTAAAATTTTTACTGGTTCTTCATTACTAGTTTGAGATTGTACAATAAAATCTAAGTCCTTTTTTAATTTTCTAATTTCTTCTTCAAGAAATTCAAATCTTTTATTTATAGTTATTATAAGCTGGTTTAAAAAAGCACTTAGCTCAATTTTTTCTTCCATAAAATTAAATAGCTGCTAAATTTTAAATACTTGACTTTTAAATCAATAGCTTTTTAAATGACTTCCTTCATGCTTTTCAAAAAATGTAAGAAAAACTAGTTTTTTATTTCCTGTGTTTACAGTTCTATGATACGTGTTGTCTGGAATTGTAATTAAGTCTCCTTCTTTAATTTTAATATTTTTTTTAGCAAAAATGATGTAACCTTTTCCTTTCAAAACAAGATAAACTTCATCAACATTATGCTTATGCCCTCTTGTCATTTTAAATTCTCCATTAACTTTACCTGGATAAAGTACGTTCATACAAACTATTGTATTTCTTAGACCTGTATTTGGCAAGTCTGCAAGAACTTCATTAATCTCATTTTCATGCCCTTTGATATTTTTATAAATATTTTTACCATCTTTTATAGCATCTTTAACTTTCATCACAACTTTATTTCCTTTGAAATTATGAATGTTGATTTTCATATCAAACCACTTGCCAAATCTTCTATTGCTTTAGAAACATTTTTAGCCTTAACAACTCCTGAAGCTAGAATAACTCCGTCTGCACCAAGCTCTACTGCTTTCTTGACATCATCTTTAGTTTTAACTCCGGCTCCGACCAAAAGCTTTACTTTGGGATTGAATTTTTTAACTTCAGCTACAAATTTGGTTATAACTTCTGGCTGGGCTTGCGAAACAGAAATGTTTCCTCCTATCAATTCTGGCGGTTCTAATGCAATAAAATCAGGATTAAGGACTGCCACAGCCTTAGCAATTTCAATTTCGTTAGCGCAAACAATTGTTGTCAACCCGTATTTTTTAGCTAATTCAATCACATCTTCTATGCAATCAAGTTCAACTCTTTTTTCAGAATGATTAATAATGACTCCTTTTCCACCAGCCTCTTTTATTTGATAAGCAGTAACATGCCCTGTGAATGCCCCCTCGTCTACTGCGTCCATGTGTTGAGCAAAGGTAAGTATGTTTACTTTCTCAGCTATTTCTTTCAAATCAAAGAAATTTGGACAGACAGCTATACAGACATTAAGCTTGTTGGATATTTTCTCTGCTGCTCTGGTTATTTTTATAGCACTTTTTCCTGTTCCTTCTTTGAAGGCTTTAAAGTTTATTACAAGACAGGGTGTTATCATTTTAATCTGATATTTATTGTTTTTTCTTATTTTTATTAATGAGTAGAGAATTTATTATGTGATTTTTCTAAATTTGCTTTTATGCTTTTCCAAAATCTTCTCTCTTAAATGATGTGCTAAGAACTTTTGTCTATGTCTTTTAGTCTCTCCAATGAACTTGTCTTCAAGCTCTTTCAAAACTTCAGGCAAGGTAGTATATTCCATGCATTCTGCGCTTAATCTATGAGGCTCAAACGGACCATGTTGTCTTAGAAAGTCTGCTATCTCATTTGACTTTTCTCTTGCTCTATCAAAACTTATATCTCCAAGCATATCCCTTGGTCCGACAAGCATTCCGTTCTTTATCTGGAAGCCTAATCCCATAACCCTTGGTGGGCCATCGAATCTGGATGGCGTTGCATCCTTTACTGACACTGGCATGAAAGGGCCATTATGACTTCCTCTCATCCATCCTTCAACCAGATGTGGAAATGCAAATGGTTCTAAGATTTCACCAACAGCTGGCAATCCGTGCTGAGCACGAACGATCATAACTGGGTCATCTTTCCCAACATACTTTCCTGCAATTAAAAATAGTCTCTGCGTGCTAGTTGCTGCACAAATCTCTCCATTTTTCTTGTAAACCGCTTTTATTGCATACCTGCTAGGAGTAGACACTAGAACTAATAAATCATATATTGTTTCTGGAGTATCCATAAACACTTCTGTTTCTTTTCTTATGTCTTCAACCAAGAATCTAAATCCATCATGCATCTCAGGATCAATAACTAAACCAGCGGTATTGAAGGGGTCAGCAAAAATTTTATACAAAGGAAAGTTCCATGCACCTGGTTCTGTTTTATCTGCCATGAAAATTATTACTGGTTCTGATTTTCTTTCCTCGAACTCCATTTCAGCATATCCAGGTCCCATTCCCTTTAGATTGCCAGAGAATGTTTCTTTCAGAATATCTTGGCCAGCTCCGTACAATCCAAGCTCTTTTGCCTTTTCAGTTGTTCTTGTAAAAACATTCCATGCAACACCGTGCACACCATCATTGTTAATACCATGTTCATGGGTCATTATCAATTCCAAGTCGTCTCCACAGGATGTTACATGAAAATCCTTGATAAAACCTTTATTCTTTTCATCCTGAAGAATTTCTCTTGCTAAATCAAGAATTGCTGGATGACTTGCAGAATGACCGACGAATCCACCGACATCTGCTTTTATGACGCTAAGCGTAATTTTCATACACTACAAATTATTAAGACCAAAATATAAAGATTTTCACATGTTGCAGAGGGCAGGATTTGAGCTATCGCAGCATTACAAAACCATTACAAATATATTAGGCTATAAACTATTCTTAATAGATAAGAATGACTATTTTTGACTCTATAAGATTTGTAAGAGGCAATGAAACTATTTACAAAGTTCTTATTGATGGACAATGGCTAGAATCTTCTGATACCTTTGAAATAAAAAGTCCTGCAGACGATTCTTTCATAGCAAGAGTCCAGAGGTCTACTCAAAAAGAGGCTGAGTTGGCTGTTCAAGCTGCTTTTAATGCAAAACCAAAAATAGCAAATTTGGATGCATGTGAAAGAGCAAAAATTCTTGATAGAGCTGGAGACTTGTTGGAACAAAACAAGAATGAATTTACGGATATTATAATGAAAGAATCTGGAAAAACATTTAAACAGGCTCAAGGAGAGGTTAATTCTTCTATTGATAGGCTGCATCTAGCTGCTGACGAAGCAAAGGAAATAAGAGGCGAGATAATAAAGGGCGATATAGCTGCTGATAAAAAAACTATAGGAATGGCGACTGTACAACCAGTAGGAGTTCTATTGGCAATAACACCTTTCAATTATCCGTTGTTCACAGGGGTTGCAAAAATAGCTCCTGCTATAGCAGCTGGCAACTCGTTAATTGTCAAACCAGCAAGCGATGATCCATTATGCCTTTTAATGTTTGGAAAAATTATGCAAGATACTGGTTTGCCAGACGGTGCAATAAATGTCATAACAGGGTCTAGCTCTGAAATAGGAGATTATTTGTGTTCTCATCCTAAGGTCGATATGATTTCATTTACAGGAAGCAGTGCTGCTGGTAAACATATAGCTGGCATTGCTGGAATGAAAAAATTACATCTAGAACTAGGAGGAAAGGCTCCAGCAATTGTTCTGGAAGATTGTGATTTTAACTTGGCTGTAAAAGAAGTTGTTGCCGGTTCTTTGAAATTCTCTGGACAAAGATGCGATGCAATAAGCCGAGTATTGGTAGTCGAATCGATAGCCAATAAGTTTGTCAATGCTGTACTAGATGAGGTAAGGAATTGGGAATTTGGAGACCCGAGAAATCCTGACACAGTGATTGGACCTTTAATAAATGAAAGAGCTTCAAAGAAAGTTGAAGACCTTATTAGTGATGCAGTAAGCAAAGGTGCAAAGGTTCTTTACGGTGGAAAGAGATATGCTTTAGGCTATTACGAGCCGACTGTATTGGATTTTGTCAATAGAAATATGAGAATTGCTTGGGAAGAAACCTTCGGTCCTGTAGTAACAATAATAAGAGTTAAGGATTATGAAGAGGCGATTAAGATTGCAAATGAATCTGAGTATGGCTTGGATGCCTGCATATTTACGAAAGATATTGACAAAGCTTTTGATGCTGCACAGAGAATCGAAACCGGCTCTGTTCATATAAATGCTCATCCAACACATGGACTAGGAATATTTCCATTCGGAGGAGATGAAAGCTCAGGAATGGGAAGAGAGGGCATAAAATATAGCATAGCAGACATGACTAAGATTCATTCTGTAGTTTTACATAGCCATTAACTTTTGTCCATCTTATATGAAATTTCGCTAATGCAAGATTATTTTATAACTAAATCAATTATTATTATGAGCATTTTCAGAGCTTATGATATAAGGGGAATTTACGGAAAAGAGTTAACAAATGAAATAGCAGAAAGAATAGCTAAAGCCTTTGTAAATCTTTTGCATTCTAAAAATACAGTTGTTGGAATGGATGTAAGAACCTCTTCTCCTGAATTAAAAAGGTCTGTTATCAAAGGTTTAATCTCACAGGGTTGTAATGTTGTTGACATTGATCTTGTTCCCATTCCCTTGTTCTATTATTTTATCGTTAAATACAAAATGAAAGCTGGTATATATGTTAGCGGTTCTCATGACCCATTAGGATACAATGGTTTGAAGCTTTGTAGAGAAAAATCAATTGATCTTACTTATGAATCTGGAATAGAAAAGATAGAAAAGCTATACAAGAAAAACTATCCAGATAAGAAAAATGGAGAGATTATTAAGAAAGATATTTCTGATGAATATAAAAAACAGCTTTTAAAAAAATTCAAATTCAAAAAACCATTGCATGTAGTTATAGACGCTGGGAATGGTTGCTGGAGCAAAATAGCTCCTGAGATATTTGAAGAATTAGGATTTAAGGTCACTAAACTTTTTTGTAAATTTGATGGCTCTTTTCCTAACAGACCGCCTGAACCTCTTGAAAGGAATTTAAAAGAATTAAAAAACAAGGTTAAGAAATTAAAAGCAAATTTAGGAATTGCATATGATGTTGATGGCGATAGGGTTGTTTTTATAGATGAGAAAGGTAAATACGTCCATCCTGATTTTACACTAATGCTCTTTGCAATTGAAGTCTTGAAAAAAAATGATGCATTAGTTACAACTATTGTATGCACAAAAACTTTAGAAAAGCTTGCAAGAAAGTTCGGATGGAAAATATCTTGGGTTAGAGTTGGAAGAAGTTATGTAAAGCAAAAGATGTTTAAAACTAAAGCAGTTCTTGGTGGTGAAATCTCTGGGCATTACTTCTTTAAAAAAGATAATGATTATGATGATGGTTTATATGCATCTTTGATGCTAGCAAAAATATTAATTAAAGAAAATAAGCCGTTATCATATTTGATAAATAAACTACCATATCACCCCTCTGTAGACTTGAGAATAAACTGCAAAGAAAATAAGAAAAGTAAAGTTATTGAATTTATCAAAAAGAAATTTAAAAATTATAAATTGACTTTGATAGATGGTGTAGGAATAAACTTAAAACATGGATTTGTCTTAGTTAGACCGTCTAATACAGAAGAAAAATTAGAATTAAAAATCGAAGCCGAAACAAAGTCTAAATTGGAAAAAATTAAAAAGAAAATTGAAAGAAATATAAAACTAGCAATGAAAAATTAATGTTTTCTTGCAATCTCAGCAAGCTTCTCAGGAGAAATGTACGGAACTGTTTCCCCCATCGATTCTAGATAGCCTTCCCAAGATTTTACACCACTGCTTAAAGGAGCCCTTGGAAATACTCTAAATTGGTTGCAGAAATCATCTTTAGGAGAAGCACTAAGATTTACTATGTTAAATTGATCGCTGACATTATCCATGGTAATCTTTATTGCTCTGTCTAAAAACTTTACAACTGATGCTGTCTCTACCTCACTTAATAAAAAGCAAGGATTTTCTAAGTTAATAATAACCAATTCGGCCTTTCCAAAGGAAGGAGACCATTCAACATAAAGAGCAGTTTTACTTTCCTCATCAAAGTCTATTACCAACCCCATTTTAAGCATGGATTTTAACCAAGCTTTCCACCATATCTTGCTTTTCTTAGCTAACCTCTTTGTAATATTCATGCAAAGCATAGTCTTTGCTAATGGTTCGTCTTCACAATGAAACTGGCCATGAAAATGCTCTAAAGATGCTGCTGCCTTTGGACCAGAATTAACATTTGAAGAAATATATTTTTTCTTAGATTCCTTTCCTATTTCTTGGACAAGTTTCAAACCATCTAACCAATTGTTTAATGTTATATTTCTTGGATCTGTTATGTGTTTCTTGTAGTTGTAAATAATCACGCCATGTATTTTGCCAGAAGTAAAAAGATTTGAAAACGCAACGCTGTCATTCAAATAATATTGCTTTTCCAAACCAGTATCTTTTGCAAACCTAGCACCTTTTTCTAAAGGATCGCAAAAGAAACAATTACCTGAAACTTGCTTTGAAACAGAAGCAGTTTCTATTTTTCTTAATTCCCTTTCAGGTGCTATTCTTGATTTTGAAGCAAATGCAGGATTACTTCTTATTTTGATTTCATAAGTTTTTGTTTGACCAGAAGGTTCTATAACAGAAGATTTAATTGCTTTCTCTAATTTCTTTAGGTTTATTTCTTTTGTTTTCTTAAGGTAATCTTCAAGCATAAAAATATTTTGCATAGTCTTTATTAATAGTTTTAAAAATTAACTATTATTTGCCCCTATAATTCAATCTGGATAGAATAGCTCCCTGCGGTTTTTTGGCAGAGAGGAGCAAATCCGTGTTCAAATCACGGTAGGGGCACTATTACATCAAGTAAACCTTTAAAATCTCAACCATAGCAAAATATGCTATTAATATTAGACCTATAGCAATCGGAAGCCAATTAAATAAAGGAATGAATTCAAACAAATATCCAAACGGTGAGAATATTAGCCAAATCGTAAAAACTGCAATTATAATAGATGTAAACAATAGCAATTTTCCTGGTTTGCTTTTATAAAATCTTTTTCTTGTTCTTATGGCAAAAGTTATCAATATCTCTGATAAAATAGACTCCAAAAACCAACCAGTTCTGAATAATGCTGCATTAGCACTAAGAGCATAAATCAAGATAAATATTGTTATGAAATCAAAAATAGAGCTTATCCCCCCAAAAAATAAGGCAAATCTCTCTATATAGCCTATATTCCATCTTTTTGGTTTTACCAATTCTTCATTGTCTACATTGTCTGTTGATATGGTAAGCAGAGGCATATCAGAAAGAAAGTTTGTTAAAAGTATTTGAGCTGGTAATAAGGGTAGAAAGTTTAAAAACAAAGAAACAATTCCTAAGGTTGTCATGTTTCCAATGTTAGCGCTGATTGTGTTAAGAACATACTTTGTAACATTGTTAAAAGTCCTTCTTCCCTCTTCTATTCCATCAGCTATTACCTTTAAACTTTTATGAGTGAGAATAATATCAGCTGCATCTTTTGCAACGTCTGATCCAGTCTCAACAGATATTCCTACATCAGCCTGCCTTAGTGCAGGAGCGTCGTTCACACCGTCTCCAAGAAATCCTATTATATGACCGTTTTCTCTTAGTGCTTTAATTATTCTGAATTTCTTTTCTGGAGTAATTCTAGCAAATATGTTGACCTCTTCAACCACATTTCTTAAATCATCATCACTCATATTATCAATGTCTTGTCCTAAAACAATTTTTTCAAGTTCATTAGGAGTAAATCCTACTTCTTTGGCAATTTCTTTTGTAATAATGGGATCATCGCCAGTTAGTATCTTTAAATTGACACCTAGTTTTCTAAACGACTCCAAAGCTATTTTCGCTGTTTTTTTCGGTGGGTCAATGAAAGTTAAGAAACCTAGAAAAGTAAGATCGTTTTCATCTGTTTCTTTATAGTTTTGCTTTTTAGGAACAAATTTTGCTGCAATGGCAATTACTTTGTATCCATTGCTGCTTAATTTTTTATAAGAGTCCTCTATTTTTCTTTTATATAAATCTATTCTGTATTTTTTATGATCCATTATAACATGGGAAGATGAAGAAACTATAGATTCCGGAGCACCTTTACAAATTAAAAACTGTTTATCTTTTTTCTTAATTACTACAGCCATTTTCTTTGTTTCGTAATTCAAAGGAATCTCATCTACTTTCTGATATTGCGGATCAACTGTTATATTATGTTTTCTTGCATAATGCCATATTGAAACGTCAATTGGGTTACCTCTTATACTGTTTTTATGAATTACAGCAGAGTTGCATAAAAGACCATAAATTAAAAGTTTTTTATTGCTATGGTTTTTTAAATCTACAAATTCTTCTAAGGTAATTTGATTTTCTGTTATAGAACCTGTTTTATCGCAACATAAAACATCAAGGTTTCCAAGATCTTCAATGGAAACAAGCTTTTTAACAATAACATCTTTCTTAGCCATTCTCATAGCGCCTCTGGAAAGACTTATTGTTATTATTATTGGTAGTGACTCGGGAACTATTCCTACTGCAAGTGCCATTGAAAAAAGAAATGACCTAAGAATATCTCTTCCAAGAAAAGAATTTATTGCAAATATTATCAAAGTTCCGATTAAAATTATCCTTATTAAAGAATCTCCAAACTTTCTCATACTTATCTGAAAATCACCTTCAGGCTCTTCAACTTTAAGATATGAAGCAGTCTTTCCAAGATAAGTACTGGTTCCGACAGAATACACAATGCCTTTGCCTGAACCATTAACAACAGTTGTTCCCATCAAGGCTATGTTTTTCATTTCATGAGGAGCTAAATTACTTTCATTTATTGGCTTTGATGTTTTTTCAACTGGAACAGACTCTCCTGTTATCAAAGATTCATTTATTGAAAGCTCATCAGCCTCTATTATTCTTAAATCGGCAGGAATTATATCTCCTGTCTCAAAAACTACAATGTCTCCTATTGTTAATTTTTTCGTATCAATTTCAATTAATTGGCCGTCTCTTAAAACTTTAGCTGTAAATTTAATATATTTAGTTAGCTTTTCTAAGGCTTTTTCTGACTTGAATTCTTGAATAAAACCTAAAATAGCATTTAAAATAACTATTCCTATTATTATCAAAACTTCTTCTATTTGTGAAAGGAAAAATGCAATAATGGAAGCTGCTATTAAAATTAAAACTAAAGGACTTTTAAATTGATAAAATAATACTTCTAAAACTTTTCTTCTTTTTCTTGCAGGAAGTTCATTTAACCCATATTTTTTAAGTCTGCTTTCAGATTCTTTATCGCTTAGTCCATCTTCTGAAGAACCAAGCCTTTTTAGAAATTCACTCTTGTTTAACATCCAAATTTTAAATAAATCTTTCATTTAAATCCAAGAATTATTTAAATCTCTCAACTGTTTTAGCTATTTCAATAAGAACTTTTTCTACTGAGCTTACTTCAATTTTTCTAGGAATTACAAGTTCCACAGAAGTTACAAACCCAGTAGTAAAAAGAAAGTTGGGTGTAATTTCGAAAAATACATTTGCTTTTCTTATAAAGTTTTTAAAAGATGATTTTTTGTTTAAGACCTTGCAAATTTTATCTGCACCTTTATTCTCTAAAGAGACTAATCTGGCTACTGAGACGAATAAATTGTAAATACCTAATATAAGAAACATGAATAAAATGAGCAATCTTATAAAAAATAATTCTACAGGATAAATCAGCGTTATTAATATTGAAAATGAAACGTAGATAAGAATTATAGCAAATATCATAAGCAATCCAAATCTAATTGGTAATTCTCTAAAATCTGCTGGTCTGAATAATTTCTTTTTATCATCATAAACTATCCATAAGTTTTTTGGTTTTACAAATGCTCTAGCAACAAAACTTCTAACAAACTGAATATATTCTAATTTTATCTTTCCTATTCTCTTTATCTCAGATTTGGAAAGAAAATATAAAAATCCTGCAACTAAGACAAGGTCAGCAATAAAGCACCATAGTGACGCCATAAAACGATTAAAATTAACAAATAATAAAGTCAAAGCTATTAAAACAAAAAAAGTTATTGTTAGGGGCTTCAAAATGTTCATAAAATCCTATTTATATAGATAGTTTTTTATTTAAATAAGTTAAGGTATTTCCTATGGTATCCATTGAAGACTTTCAAAAACTGGATATAAGGGTTGGAAAGATTATTGAAGTTGAAAACGCAGAGACAAGAAAGCCGATGTACAAATTAAAAGTTGATTTTGGAGAATTAGGAATAAAACAGGCTGTTGCAGGTATAAAATCATATTATGAAAAAGAAGAGCTTTTGAATAAAAAGTTTGTTTTTGTCGTGAATTTAGAACCTAAAAAAATAGGAAATGTTTTGTCTGAATGCATGATACTAGCTGCAACAAGAGATGATGAGGTAGTTATTCTACAACCTGAAAAGGACATAGAAATTGGCTCAAAAATAAGCTAATAAATCTTGAGAAAATGAGCTAAAATTGTTAGAAGAAGTGCAAAAACTAAAGCAACAGAATTATCTATCCAATGGGTTAAAACAACTGAAATGGTCCAATTCCAGTCAGCCCTACCCCACCACCATGCTAAATTATCCAATGCAGCATAAAAAAGGAAAAGAGTAAACAGAGTTAAGAACAGAAAAATTTTTTTTAGTTGTGCTAATGATCCCATTAATCCTCCTACTGCTCCAAACACAGAACCAATTATAGCTAAGGTTGGTATTGAAAACCATGACATTGCTGTTGAAAACATACTAATCATTGGTGTTAAAAACCCAGCGACAGAGACAGATAAAGGAATGCCAGCTACTGTAGGAATATAAAGTGAAATAAAACCTAAAATTATGCCTCCGATTAGGCCAGCTACAAAACCGTTAAATAGTCCTTCAAATGCTTTAGTTTTAAAACCTGCATAAATTCCTGCTACCAAAGCTGCAATTATCACTGCCCAATCTATCAAATACACAATGAAGTAGCCTATTAGAACTGACCATATAATATAAATCATTGCAGCTGGTATGATTTTGTTAAGTTTCACTGTTTCACACCTTATTCTTAAATAAATTTAGAGCATGGGCTAAAACTGTTACTATAACTGCAAATGCAACAGCAACTAAAAGGTCTATTTGGTTTGTTAAAACATGTGAAAAGCTCATGTTCCATGTCCAATCGGCTTTTTCCCAATTCCAAGCCATATTATCTACTGCTCCATAAAAAATGAAAAGCAAAAATAAGGTAATAAATAAGAAAAATCCTCTTAATTTTTTGATTGAGCCCATTAAACCTCCTAAACCTCCAAATACTAGACCTATTACAGTTAAGCTAGCAATTGAAATAGAGGGTATTAAATTTGATACTGACTCAACTATAGGTACTAGAAAACTAGAAACTGATACTGATAAAGGTATACCTGCAATTGAAGGAGTATAATTTGAAAGGATTCCTCCGACTATTCCTCCAATTAATCCAGCTATAATTCCATTAGCTGTACCAGTATGAATTCTACTCTTATGACTTGCGTAAATTCCTGCTGCAAAAGCTGCCAATACAGCTGCATATGGTGCTAAATCTTTGATAAAATAACCTATCAAAAATGCCCAAAATATATAAAGTATGGCACCTGTTATAATTCTAAAAAAACTTATGCTCTCAGTCATTCTAATTTAAATTTGAATTGATTTAAATATAAAAATAGTGATTTAATGGTTGATATATGGCTAGAATTAATTAAAACAATGCTTATACTTTTTCCAGCTTATGCAGCTAATGGATTTCCTACTTTATCTAGAGGTATTTTACCTATAGATTTTAAAAAGAAATGGTTTGACGGAAATAGAATTTTAGGGGACGGTAAGACAATTGAAGGCTTTACTTTAGGATTAGTTGCAGGTTCTTTTGCTGGCCTTTTAGAAACTTATGCAGAACCTTTTATGAATTCTTATGCAGCTTTATGGAAAGTTCAAATTCCTCCAATGAATTTTTTGATTGGATTTTTGATTTCATTAGGAGCTTTGTGTGGAGATTTAGGAGGAAGTTTTATAAAAAGAAGATTAGGATTAGAAAGAGGAAAGGAAGTTCTTTTCTTAGACCAATGGAACTTTGTAATAGGAGCTATTTTATTCAGTATATGGTCTACTGAAATAACTGTATGGATGTTCTTAATGATGTTATTGTTAACTTTTGTAGTTCATAGAATAGCAAACATTGTTGGTCATAAACTAAAAGTCAAAAAGGAACCGTGGTAAAATGCGCATAGACTGTCATTGCCATACAATTTATAGTAAGCATTGGTTTTGGGGTTTTGATTCTTTGAATACCCCTCAAGAGATGATAAAGGCTGCAATAAAAAAAGGTCTAGATGGTTTAGCAATAACAGACCATAATACAGTTAAAGGAAGTTTGGCAGCAAGAAAAATCGCTAAAAATTATAAAGATTTTATTATTATAACAGGTTCTGAAATTAGAACTAAATTTGGCGAAATAATAGGATTGGGAATAAATGAGGACGTTCCTATGAGGTTAAGTATAGAAGAAACTGTTGAAAAAATTCATGATGCTGGTGGGATAGCAGTAGCTCCTCACCCATTTGGAAAGTATTTATTCAAGAAGTCTGTAGGCGAAAAGATAAAAATGGTGGATGCGGTAGAAGTTTACAATTCAACACTAACAAAAGTTGCAAATACAAAGGCTTTAATTTTATCAAAAAAATTTAAAAAAGCTAAAACAGCTGGTAGCGATGCTCATTCTATAAGAGAGGTTGGAAACGCTGGTATAATTTGTAATAATGATCCGATAGAAGCTATTTTGAAGAATAAAGTGAAAATATTTGGTAAACGCACATCTTTAGTAGATATTTCTTATTTGATAACCAGAAAATTTATAAGGTCTGTAGAATGGAGACTATCGAAAACCAGAGGTAAGTATATTTAAAATCTATTTTATATTTAATTAAATGATTTTACTATAATTTTTTAAAATTTTTTCTCCTTCTTTTAACTCATTTATTCCTTTTTTAGTAATTTCGTAATAAACAGTTTTTCCTTCCTTTTTAGATATGACGTAACCACCCATTTCTAATAAATAAAGGACTTTATATGATGTCATTAAACCTGTAAGAAATCCAAAATTCTTTTTTAAAATATCTCTTAATTCATTTCCATAACTTTTCTTTTTTTGCAACATGCTTAATATAAACAACCATAAGTTTTCTTTTTCTATTTTTCTTTTCAATCTTTCTGAAGGTCTTTGAACCATAAGATATTTTACAGCTGTAAAACTTTTAAATATATGTTTTACTGTATTATAAAATATGAACATAAAGATTGGTATTATAGGTGTTGGTAACTGTGCAAGCAATCTTATTCAAGGTTTGTCTTACTATAAAGATGTTAAATCAGACAGTTTTATTCCTGGATTAATGCATCCTATCTTAGGAGGATATAAAATTTCTGATATAAAGATTGTTTCTGCACTTGATGTTGACTCGAAAAAGGTCGGTAGGGATTTGTCAGAAGCAATAAATCAGGAACCAAATAATACTGTAAAAATTTCAGATATTCCAAGACTTGATATTCCTATTTTAAAAGGTCATGTATTTGATGGGATCGGAGAATATATGACAGAAATTGTTAAAATTGATAAAAATCAAAAACCAGTAAATGTAGCAAAAGAATTACAAGATTCTGGGACAGAAATTTTGATTAATTTTTTGCCAGTTGGATCTGAAGAAGCAACAAGATTCTATGCTAATGAAGCGTTAAAGGCAGGTTGCGCATTCCTAAATGGAATGCCTGCATTCATTGCATCAAATAATGAATGGGCGAAGAGGTTTAAAGATAAAAAGATTCCAATAATAGGAGATGATTCAAAATCTCAGGTAGGGGCAACTATTCTGCATAGAACTTTGACAAAACTTTGTATGAATAGAGGTGCTGTAATAGATAAAACTTACCAGTTAAACTTTGGAGGTAATAGCGATTTTCTCAATATGCTTGAGAGAAAGAGATTAAAGAGCAAAAAAATATCAAAAACAGAGTCTGTACAGAGTCAAATGATAAAAAGATTACCTGACGAAAAAATACATATTGGCCCTTCAGATTTTGTTCCATGGCTAAATAGTAGAAAAATTGCTTACATAAGAATTGAAGGAAGACTTTTTGGAGATGTTCCATTTAACATAGAAACTAGGTTAGATGTTGAAGACAAAGCCAATAGCTCTGGAGTAATAGTTGATTCAATAAGATGCCTTAAAATTGCTTTAGACAGAGAAATAGGTGGACCGTTGATTTCTGCGTCAGCATATTTTTGTAAACATCCGCCGATTCAAATGAGTGATGATGAAGCTAGAAAAAGATTAGAAATGTTTATAGCTGGAAAAATAGAAAGATAATTATGCTTTACAAAAAAAGAGATTATTTTAATAAACTAAGCAAAAGAGTTGGTTTAACATTTTCTAGGTTTCCTTTATCACCAAATCAATGGACATTAACTGGTTTATTATTAACTTTAATTACTTTTTATTTTTTGATTAAAAACGAATTTATTATTGCTTCAGCTTTTTTTGCTTTTACTGCTTTTATTGATGTTATTGATGGTGCAGTTGCAAAAGTAAAGGGTAAGGTTTCAGTTTTAGGAACATATCTTGATACCATAACAGATAGATACGTAGAATTCATAATAATCTTTGGACTGTTTTTTGTTGAGTATCCATACTTTATATTCCCTTCTAACGTATGGCTTTTCATAGTACTATTCGGCAGCCTTATGACAAGCTATTCGATTTCTGCAGCTCATGAAGAAGGCGTTGATGAGAGAAAGTTAAGAGGTGGAATTCTTGAACGCGCTGAAAGGATGATATTTCTTTTTTTGATAATTTTACTTTCAACGTTCTCAAGAACTTATTCGCTATATCTAATTGTAATAATGGCGATTCTAGCTAATATCACTGCACTGCAAAGAATTTGGATAGCAATCCGTATTTTTAAAAAAGAAAGGAAATGATGCTCATACGATTTAAATATCCTTTTCTATAAATTATTCCTATGCTTAAACAGGTTATTCTAATAAGAACTGATTTAAAAATGGATAAAGGAAAAATAGCAACCCAATCTGCACATGCCAGTATTGCATCTTTTTTAAAGTCTGATAAAGTTGATAGAGAAAAATGGTTAAAACAGGGTATGAAAAAGGTTGTTCTAAAGATTTCTAGTGAAAAAGAATTGAAAAATTTCTATCAACTTACAAAAAAAGAAAAGTTACCCTCTGTTTTAATAACCGATGCTGGTTTAACTCAGATTAAACCTGGATCTATAACTGCTTTGGGAATAGGGCCTGCAGACGATAAAAAAATAAATAAAATAACTGGAAAGTTGAAACTTTTGTGATTAAATGATAGAAGAATTCATAAATGAAAATTTTCTAATGCCTTTATGTCGTTACTATACCCTCTGGGGAACGATAACTTATGGAATAATATTGATATTAGCAGTTCTGGGAACTTACAAACTTCTAAAGTATCTTAAGATAAAAATCGATAAGAAATTCTTTATCGGAGTTTTGCCTTTCATAATTTATGGTGGATGGGCAAGAGCCTTGAGAGATCATATGCTAGGGATTTATCAGAGTAGTTTATTCTGCTCGCCTCCAATCTATTTTTTTGTTTTTGTCATAACATTAGCTTCTTTGCTTATTGGAATACTAATCGAGAGAAAAACAAAGAAATTTTCTTATGAAAAATTGATGCTCGTTGTAGGTTTGATACTTTTAATATATAACGCAAGTTTAACAACAATTACAAATTTCTTTGTATTCAGCTTTGTTTTTTTGCTAACCAGCTTTTGGTTTTTAATATTTGCAGCAATAAGCAAATGGAAGCCAAAACTGCTTTCAAGAGTAAATGCTGGAATACTGGCTTCTCATTTACTTGATGCAAGTGCAAGTTTTACAGCAATGAGTTTCTTTGGATATTATGAGCAACATGTCTTACCAACTTTTCTGATAAATATCTTTGGTCCGTGGGTGATGTTTCCATTGAAATTAATTATTGTCTGGTTGGTTCTTTATTTGATTGATAGCTCTAAAGAAGACGTATTCTTTAAAAGATTTCTTAAAATTATAATTTTAATTCTAGGTTTAGCCCTAGGCATAAGGAATCTTCTTACAATTTCTATGCTTTAGAGATGGTTTAAAAAGTTTAGGAATTTAGATAATATTATGTTGTACTTAATAGACGTAGTGTATTTAGCATTCATATTCATTACAATGTATTTTACTATACTGTTTTTCCTATTGTTTCAAAGAAATAAAGGATCCATGCAGAAAATTCCTAAACTGACAAATTATCCTTCTGTAAGCATAGTTGTTCCTGCCTACAATGAAGAAAATCATATAGCTAAAACAATTGAAAATTTGAAAAAGTTAATATATCCTAAAAATAAACTTGAAATAATAGTTGTGAATGATGGTTCTACTGATAGAACAGGACAAATAGCAAGAGGTTTTAAGGGAATAAAGGTTTTTGACAAAGTTAACCAGGGTAAGAAAGCATTTGCACTTAACTTTGGAATAGAAAGAGCCAAAGGAGATATAGTAGCATGCATAGATGCTGACTCTTATCCGATGCCGAATGCCCTTTTAAAGTCAGTTTCATTTTTCAATGATTCAAAAGTAGGTGCTGTAACAACTTCTGTTTTTGTAAAAGAACCAAAAAAGCTGATTGAAAAGCTTCAATATTTAGAGTACATAATGATAGTTTGGAGTAGAAAATTACTTGAATTCCTTGATGGAATATATGTAACTCCTGGGGCATTGAGTCTGTATAGAAAAAGTGTTCTCCAAGAGGTTGGTGGCTTTGATGAGAAGAATGTCACTGAAGACATAGAAATTGCTTGGAGAATACTACGTAAGGGCTATGTTATTAAGATGTCATCACCTGCAAAGGTTTATACAAATGTTCCTTCATCGTTTAAGAAATGGTGGAAACAAAGAGTAAGATGGGATATTGGCGGTCTACAGACTTCTGTTAAACATTTAGACACTATTTTTAGAGCAAGATTTAAAAGTTTGGGTACGTTTGTAGTTCCATTCTTTATACTATCTTATGCTGTTTCTTTATGTGGGTTTGCGGTCTTTGTCTATGTTTTAGGCAATGGTATTTATAGCTATTCAAGTCTTTTCTTAAAATCATTTTTTTATGGTTCTGATCCTCTTAGATATTCGAACTTTGCAGATTTCATACTTCTTCCAAATGTTTTTACGATTTTTGGATTCAGTATTTTCTTTTTATCAATCATATGGGTATTTGTAAGTTTGAAAACTACGGGCATGAAAATAAAGGGATTTGATGGATTTGTTAAAATAATAATTTATTTAACTTTGTACATAACAATATTTCCTATAATTCTTATAAACTCTGTATTAAGGATTATAAGAAAACAATATGAATGGCGATAAAAATGCAAAATGATATTTTAGTAAAAACTGTTATTCTGACAACAGTTATCTTTATTTTGGGTATATTTGTCGGTGTATGGTTAGATAGCATGAGACTTGAAGAAATTAAAGGGAGTATAACAGCTACAGATACAGAATGGAATGATGCTAGAATACAAAGTATGTTCTATCAAAAACTCACTGATAACCCAGAATCTTGTGATAGTGCCATCAAGTCAAATCTAGATTTTAATGATAAAATCTATAATCAGGGTTTAGAGATTGAAAGACGTGAAAACGTAGAAAAGTTCACACCTGATATAGTGTCTGAAAAGACAAGATATGCTCTACTTCAATTGCAGTTCTGGTTTAATAGCATAAATTTAAAAGAAACATGCAATGCTAGCTACAGTTCTATTGTATATTTTTATTCATATTTTAATGATAATTTAAAAATTGATCAGAAGATTCAGAGTACTATTTTATCAGACCTAAAACAAGATTGTGGAAATAAATTGATTTTAATACCACTCCCTCTTGACTTGAATATTTCTACTGTTGAATTCATAAAATCAAATTATAAAATCGATTCTGCACCTTCTCTTTTAATAAATGAGAAGACTGTCTTAAGCGGTGTGCAAAACAAAGAGGAAATTTTAAAATATATAAGCTGTTAAACCATTAAAATCAAGAGTAATTTAGCAACAGCTAAATCTAAATCACTATAAGGTTTATCCTGTTCTGAAAACGTATTACCTTCAACAGTTATAAGATAGTTATCAACTGTTACTGCTGTTTTGTTTGCACGACTTGAACCAAGTAGTAATATAACTGGCTCCACATCTGTAGGGACTAGCTCATCAGTTGAGTTTATCGGGAGAGAATTAAAACATTTTTTCCCACTAAAGCAAAACACCAAGCATGTGCTTCCGTCATCTTCTTTTTCTGTGGTTATGTTACAATCTCCCTGAAAATAATTTTTGTATATTATACCTAATTTATTGCCTATTTCAAAGCTTGATACTGCATAATAGCCATTTTCTGTGTCATTAGGAAAGTATGCTATATAAACCTTGTAAACATCAGGATTAAGTAAAACAGTTCTAACAGCATCTTCACTAGGGATTATGGTAACATTTTGAGCCTCATTCAGGTTAGCACGAAAATGACGTACATCACCTGCATAATATTTTTCAAAAGGACTTGAAATGCTTGATTGCTGTTCATATAAAAAGATTACAAAAATCAATCCAAAAACTATCAATGCTAATATCAATAGATTGACATACTTTCTGGTATTTTTTTTCATAATTTACACCTAAATTATAATTAAACACAGTAAAATATTTAAACTGGAGTCTTACCTCTAATTCTAAAAAACAAAAAGAAAAAAAGGGGGAACCGATTCTGTTTGACCTAACTTATTACGAATAAGCTGGTGATGAAACAGTTCCGGTTACAGTCAATTTGGTTCCAGCCTTTTGAGCGTCTGAAGTGAATGGTAATCCATTCTGGACAAGTCTACTTGCTAAGTCTGTTTGTGCAGCTTCCCATCCAGCTATTAATAGAGCTGATTTGCCTGTTGCATATTTATCAACAAACAACTGGATCAAACCAGTGTTTGATGTCATGCCAGAGCTAGCTCCACATGCTGGGTAGGTCTTTCCTAAGACATCAGCAGCCAGTGTGTTGATACAAGGTCCACCAACTATGATAAGATCATTACTGGTCTTATCTGAAGCTGATACTTCTGTATCAAGTTTGACAATGTCTCCTGTTATTGGCAAGAGTTTGTCTGCTGTTGTAGCTCCGACAACTCCACTAGTTGATATTGTTCCTGTTGGTCCTAAGACATACACATTTCCATATGTGAATACGTCTGGATACTTTACTGTTGCTGAACCTCCAAGAGCACTTGCTGCCCAATCAACCAAAGATCCATATGTATCCATCATTCTGTATTGTGTACTTGTTCCCAATATGTTAGCTGCAGATGTAATAAACAAGGCATCGTCTGAAACTGGTGTGTTTACATATGTTCTTGAATTAGTGCTATCCCATGCAACTGGGAAGTACAACCAATTATGAGTTGTTCCACCTTCTTGTGCTTCTTCTACTAAGACAAAACCTTTTGCAGTCTGCATATTTGCATTAGTTGTTCCTAATGCTACATTATATGTAAGAACACCTGAAGTGTTTGTTATGTTTACATAGATGTCTACATAGGCACCACTATCAGCTGTAGATGCTAGTGCATAAGTCTGTCCTGCTACGTTTCCAGTGGTATTTGGTGTTATTGCTGTTGTAAAGTTTGTCCAAGCTGGTGTTGTACCTGCTGAATAATATGATACAGTTACAGTTGCACTATTGTTGACAAGTCTTATTCCACCAAATCCTAATCTTGGGTAACTCCATGCAATACCAGTCAAAGTACCTGACTGATTTCCATTATAGAAATAAAGTCCACCCTGACCAGATGTTACGAGCTTAGGTACAAGATAGGAATAAGATGTTCCGAGTGTTCCTACAGAACTATAGCCTCCTGTAGCAGTACCTGCAATATAGCCATCACCATTCAAATCAACATTTATCAATTTCTGACTACTACCGGATGTTGAGTTGCTAACTATAGCGACTTTGTATGTATTTCCATCTACAATCAAATCTGCTTGTCCACTGTAAATAGCACTGTTGTTAGCTGTTACTGTTAAAGTATTTCCAGATTCATCTGTGAAATCCAATTCATTTGTTGATGGTGTAAATGCAGTAAACTGCATTGTGTGTGAGAATCCTGCCTTCTGGATTACAAAGTAATCCTGGTCAACAGCACTTATGTTCAAACCTTCTTCGTAAACAACATCTCTATAACTATTGTCAGTTCCTGTTGATGATACTGCTGCTGCATACCAACCCCAAGTACTTCCATCTGATGTATATAGGCTGTACATTTGTTTCTCAGCATCATCAGCATTCTTGTATGTTAAGAGCATGTTGTATCCAGATGGTACAAAGCTTATTGTTTGCCTATTTACTGTGTCAGTAAAGTCTGGAACTATGCTATTGAATTTTATACTAAAGGCTGATGCAAATGGATCTGTTAAACTATCTCCAACATTCATATAGATATCTGACTGCGGGGTGTAAGCTATCTGTATTGCCGATAAGGATGTTGCACTTTGTGTTATGGTAGCTGTTAGTTCAGGTACTGTTGTAGTACCTCTTGTAACAGTTCCAGCGCTTGCAAGTTTAATCTGATCAGCACCGACAGCTATTGTCGCAAAATCTGCTGCTCCGGTCTTACCTTGGAAGACTTTTATTGCAGCAATTTTTGTTCCATCAGATAATACTGTGGAGTCTCCTGCTTTCAATTGGAATGCTTCACCATTTACGTCTCCTATAGCAGTGTAATAAGTTGTTGACCCTACTGTTTGTGCAGCAACTCCTGACAAGGTTACTGTATAGTCTTTTCCTCCAGATGTTACAGTTTGTGGAGTTCCGCTTTGTACAGTAACTAAGCTTTTACCTCCAAGCAATGTAATATCTTGAATTGGTGCACTTGCACTTGTACTACATGTTTCTGCAGATATTACAAAATCTTTTCCTAAAAGATTTATTGTAGTTCCTTGCAAAAGTGAATCCAAAGTTGCTTGGGTGCTAACAGTAGACAATGAAACTGGTGTTGGGAACGTTAATTTGTAATCGTAACCCTTTGATCCGCCAGGAAAATAGAAAGCAATTCTTGGTGTATTTTCAGTTGAAGGCCTTGTGTATGTGATTCTTGCTGGATTGCTATTTGTAGTTATACCTGCTATGTAAAGGTATTGCTTGAATTGATATGCACCGCCAGAACCTGTTGTATATGTTTTAGTGCCTAACAAATCTGGTATATCAGATGCTGTGAAAATTGCTTTTACAGCTTGTGGACTTGCATTTGGTGCTAAGTATATACCACTTGTTGCTATTTTTGCTCCGCCTGTAACAGTTTCTCCTGCACCTGCAGTTCCTGTCACAGTTGTAGTAGTTTTAGCATATTGTGCTAAACCAACTGCTACATCAAGAGCACTTGCAACATCTGCTGGTTGTGCTGCGGCTCCGATTACAAATAAAGGTAGTATATTCCCTGTTGTTGAAACCATTTTGTTGATTTCGCTCAATTTTGTTGCTGAAGCTAGTACTGGACTAGCAAAACTCATTGTTATCATTAAGACTGAACCAATTAATGCCGCTAGTTTTTTATTCATTTTTATCCTCTTTATTTATCAGATGTTTTCACATCTGTTTTGCGCGGTGAATGCGCGATTTTTCGGCGCCAAAATGCGCTTACACGCCAAAAAGATTTTTACGTATAAATGCATTTAGCACCTTTTTCGTAAGAGATATAGTATATAAAGTAGCATATATAAATTACTAGAAACTGTTTTCTATCATGTTTGTTATTGTTTCCGGTCATAATCTAAAGTTAAAATAAGAGTTTTTATGATTTCTAATTGTTTCTAAGACTGTTTTATGCCTTCTTTTCAAATTTTTTCTCGATATGAACCTTGTTTGATCTACCAAGTCTTTCGAGCTTAACAAGGCCTCTTTCCTTCAGGCTAGTAAGCACTTTTGAGACTTTTGCCTTAGAATAACCACTATCTCTAACAATTATCTTCTGGTTAACACCGTTACCATGCTTCATGATGGTGTCAAAAATCATTTTTTCATCTTTTTTCAATATAGGGAATATTATTTTCATACTACTTTCCTTTCTCAAATAGAATCTATAGAAAATAATAAAAGATAAAGCTATTACAATTAAAACAATTACAATTACTTCTAATGGTATTGAGGATGTTACTACTTCACCTATGTTTTCAAAACCAATTGAAACATCAAAGGTTTCTCCTGCTTTCAAATTATTTTTTTGCCATGATATTATAGTTCTTCTCCCGTCAGAACCTATCAAAGCTCCTTCTGGGCTATAAGAGTTTTCAATAGGCTCTTTAAGACCAGTTCCTTCAGGTAATTTGACTAAAACAAAAACATTATCAGTATCTGTTGCTAATTTAAAAGAGTCGGTAAATAAGAAGTAATTATCTTTCTTGTTTACCTTTCCATCAGATTTGTAAGTAACAATTATATCAGTTCTATTTGAAGCTTCCATCAAACAGACTATATTTGTTTCTAAAGTACCTTGTTGAGCACTGCAATCGGCTGTGGAGTTTACGGAAACATCAGAAGGAGAACCTATAGGAAAAATAAAACGCTGGGTTGGATTGTTTACTAAAATCAAATTTAATTTATAATTAACAGTATTGTTTTCGAAAATTTCTGCTGTAACAGCATATTGATATAGTTCTTGTGAAAATGCTGGTTTTAAAACTAAAACTAAAATCAACAATATCATTAAAGCTTTTTTCATTTTATCACAATAGAATTTTTAGTTTCTAAAGGTTTAAATCTGTTTCCATAGGGGCTTTGGTATCCATTTTTTACCTAAAATCGGTATCTTATTCCTACAGTTAGGACATCTCAAATCTTTTCCTAATAAGAATTTTGTGACTCCCATAATAGTCCTTTCTATAACAAGGTTTCCGCAGTTAGGACAGTATGTATTCTCGTATTTATGGCCATGGACATTTCCAAGATAAACATACTTTAAGCCTTGTTTTTTTGCTATTTCATATGCTTTTTCCATTGTTTCAACAGGTGTTCTGGGCAAGTCTAATTTATAGGATGAAAAGAATTGAAGTATGTGAAAGGGCGTTTCTTCTCCAAGATTATCTAAGATCCATTTACATAATTTCTTCAAATCTTCTAGATTGTCTCCGACTTTTGGAACTATCAAATCTGTTATTTCTACATAAATCTTGTTTTCTTTGTAAGCTAGTAAAGCATCAAATATTGGCTCTACTTTAGGAATCTGAGAAAATTCTTTATAGAACTTTGAATTTGCAGAACCTTTGAAATCGATTGTGGCAGCATTTAGGCATTTTGATATTTCCTTTATTGCTTCTGGGGTTGTATAACCATTTGTAACAAACATATTGTAAAAGCCTTGTTTTTTTGCAATTTTAGCAGTGTCGTATGCAAATTCATAAAATACAGTTGGCTCAGTATAAGTGTAAGAAAAGCCTTGAACGCCTTGCTGTTTAGCAATTTCTATTAATTGTTTAGGTTTATAATCTTCTCCAATAACATCAGTTTCTTGAGATATTTGCCAATTACAACAAAATTGACACTTGAAATTACAACCAACAGTAGAAATCGACAATATTTTAGAACCTGGTGCAAACATGTATAATGGCTTTTTTTCTATAGGGTCTACTCCCAAAGAACATAGTTTACCATAAACAAGAGAATATAGCTTACCTTTAACGTTCTTCCTGACTCTGCAAACTCCTAATTGATCCTCTGAAATAACACAGCCTCTTGCACAAAGACCGCATTTAACAGCGTTTTTTATTTGTTTGTAGAACATTGCTTCTTTCATAAGAATTTATATCTTTTAGAAAGCTTTATTATTTATTGTGCCCCAATAGCTCAGTCTGGTAGAGCGTTTGCCTCGTAATGAATCAAGAAAGCGAAAGGTCGTCGGTTCAAATCCGACTTGGGGCTAAAACATAAAGAATGATTTAAATATTTAATAGACATAATAAAATAGTGATTATATGGAAGTTAGAATCTATGAAATTGAAAATAAAAATCTTTCAAACCTGAAAAATATCTTAGAAGATAAAGATAAGCTAGATATAGAAATAAAGTGTAAAAAATGCGATAAAACAGAAACCAAAACAATATCTGCAGATAAATTTAAAGAATTTTTTGGAGAAAATGAAGAAATAAAGATTAAATGTGAATGTGGAGATGCTCCAGAAGTTAATATCGTAAATACAATCAAAAACGAATTTGCTAGAAACGGCTATATTCTAAAAGGTGGAAAATCGCTTGGTACTAAAGAAAATTTAAACTATCTGTATATAAAAGCTGAAAAGGATTTCTTTGACAAACGTGAAAAAACATTCTTGATTGATGGAGTTAAAAAACTTCAAGGAAAAGATTTTGAAAAAATAAAACTTGAAATTGAAAAAGAACAAGAGTCTGCAGCAGAAGGTTTGGGAGGAATTTTTAACATTTAGTGATTTTAATGATGGCTATTTTTACTATAGGTGCAGACAGCTTAAGAATAAAGCATATGGAAAACATAGCTGAAGCTTGGGGATTTGCAGGAAAATATGATAGTACTGACCGATTATTAATGGATGCAAAAAAGAAAAAATTCAATTACATTCTTGTTGTTGATTACGAAGCTTTAGAGAATAAAATAAGAAAGGAATTACAGGATATTGGCATAGAAATAATAAGTTTAAAAGACCAGAAAAAGTTAGAAAATAAAATTATATAAGAATAATTAATTCTTGAGCGCCGGTAGTCTAGCCTGGTAGGACTTGATAACTAAAACCAGCTTCCCAAGCTTGTAACCCGGGTTCAAATCCCGGTCGGCGCATCAATTTATTTTAAATAAAACAACAATTTAGTATGCCAGAACAAACTTATTTAATATTTCACCCTACAAGATTAGCTTTTTTGATTTGGTATTTAATAGCTTTAATTTTTATTATAGTTGGGATTTTTGTAATTCTCTCTGCATTTGAAGTAATAAAATTTGGATTAACAGTTCCAAAGGACTATAATCTCTATACTGTTTTCATTCCCTTCATAGGAGTAATTTTTATAATAATAGCTGGTTTGCTAAGGAAAGTTGATACTTATCGCATAACAAATTACAGGATAATTGAAAAAAGAGGTATAATTAACATCAAAGAAGATTCTATAAACTGGGAAAAAATATCCAACTATAGCTTAAATCAAAGTGCAATTGACAGATTATTTAACATAGGCACTATACGCTTATATTCGATGGGAGGGATAGAAGCAGAGGCTGAAGTAACACTTAAAAAAGTTTCTAACGTACATAAAATAGAAGCTTTATTGGACAAACTAATTGAAAGAAAACAAGGGCCGGTGGTCTAGCGGTTATGACGCTACCTTGACAAATATTTTTCAAAGGGGTAGAAATCACAGGTTCAAATCCTGTCCGGCCCATAATTGTGATAAAAATGAAATCATGGCTAAAAATTATCTTATTAGGAATTGTATTTGCAATAATAGCTCAAATAGTTCATACGATTGAATCAATGGCTACTATGAATTTTTACACAGACCCAGCATACTTTGGAGTTTGGAGTAAAATAATGATGCCTGGACAAGGAGCACCGCCAGTTGAATTCTACATATATTCAATTATATTCAGTTTCATAGCAGGAATAATCTATGCTTTAATTTATACAATAATTAGAAAAAGCATACCTGGAAAAACGGTTTTTAATCATGGCTTATACTTTGGTTTTATTTTGTTTTTAATAGGATTACCTGGTATCCTATCATTGTACTTGCTGATTAACTTACCAGTTATGCTATTAGTCTCTTGGTCTATAACAACTTTGATAATCGATTTAATATTTGGAGTTATTGTTGCAAAACTGTTTAAATAGTGTTTAAATGAAAATTTTTGCAGATCTGCATGTTCATAGTCATTATAGTAGAGCTACTTCTAATCAAATGAATATAGAAAACTTAGAAAGATTTGGAAAGATTAAAGGAATGAATCTAATCGGCACTGGAGATTTTACTCATCCTCACTGGCTTAAGGAATTAAAGGGAATTTTAAAGGAAAATAATGGTTTGTTTCAATTTAAAGACAAAGACATATACTTCATGCTCCAGGCAGAAGTTTCAAATATTTATGAACAAGATGGAAGAATAAGAAAAGTTCATAATGTTATTCTTGCTCCAAGTTTTGATGTTGTTGAACAGATTAATGATTTTCTAAAAAATTATGGAAAGTTATCAAGTGATGGAAGACCTATTTTAACTAAGATTAACTGTGTAGAACTAACAGAAAGATTAATGGGTATTTCTAAAGATGTAATGATAATACCTGCACATGCCTGGACCCCTTGGTTTTCTGTATTTGGAAGCAAATCAGGTTTTGATTCATTAAAAGAATGCTTTCAAGATCAAACGAAAAACATTTTTGCTATAGAAACTGGTTTGTCTAGCGATCCTGCAATGAATTGGAGATTGTCTGCTCTAGATAATATAAGTTTAGTTTCTAACAGTGATTCTCATAGTCCTTGGCCAACCAGACTTGGAAGAGAATTAAATGTTTTTGAAACAGAAATAAATTACAAAGAAATTATAAATGCTATTAAAGAAAAGAATCCTAAAAAATTCCTTTACACAATAGAAGTTGACCCTGCTTATGGTAAATATCACTGGGATGGACATAGAATTCATAATGTTTCTCTAGAGCCTAAGGATTCTATAAAGTATCATAACATATGTCCTGTTTGTGGAAAACCTTTAACAATTGGTGTTTTACATAGAGTTGAAGAATTGGCAGATAGACCTGAAGGTTTTGTTCCTAAAAATGCGATACCGTTTAAAAAATTGCTTCCTTTATCAGAAATAATAGCAGCTATATACAATACTCAACCGTTTTCTAAAAAGGTATGGGAGGAATCTATGAAACTCATAAAAGAACTAGGCTCTGAATTAAATATTTTGTTAGAAGTTCCTGAAGATAAATTAAAATTATTAACTCATGAAAAGATTGTAGAAATAATATTAAAAAATAGAAAAGGGGAGTTAAAAATACAACCAGGATATGATGGAGTTTACGGCAAGTTAATACTAAATAAACTTGCCTCTATCAATCAACCTCAAAAGAGGCTTGATAGCTTTGCAAATAATAAGTAGATAGCATTAAGCTATCTACAAAATTATTTTCCTGAAACAGTAACGCTAGCTGTTCTTTCAACCCAATATCCATAGTTTGCAACTACACTAAGCTGATCTGATTGGAATGTTGATGGCACTATTGTTGTAACATCACAACTCAATGTTGCTTCACCCTTCACAAGTTCAGTACCTTCTGCTGGTGAATTACAAGCATCGAAACCACTCCATCCTGCTGGGGATGTTACGGCAATAACTACTCTATTTAATTGCGTATTAGCATCGATTGCTAAAGTGTGTGCAACATAATCAACTGCACCCTGTAAATAGACTGTTCCACCACCTACGTTGCTAACTTTAATTTGCACTGTAAATGTATTATCTCCGGTAGAAACTACAACATTAGATGGTTTTACTGTCACGTATACAGCAATAGGACCTGATGTTGAAGTGAATGAATTCTGGTTTAATGATCTTCCTGATGCCTTAGCTGCATCCGACTCTGCTTGGCTATAAACCCATACATTACCTGTAACAGTAGTTGCATAGTCATAATAAAGTCTTCCTATGAATACATCATTTCTTGTTGTTCCTGCTGTGATGCCTGTAGGAGATGTCAAATACCAGTCTAATGTCTTCTCGTCTGCTGGAACATCTTTAACAGGATCATACGGCTTCATATCCTTTCCCATATTCTGATAAACACTTGTTGTAGTACTCCTGCCACTCCAATATAAATTGTCTGCAAGAGTATCTTTGATTGCAGAACCTTGCAACACTGTTAATGCTTTAGCTTGTGGTACTGTTGAACCACCTTTATTATCAACTGTCATTGTAATTTTTGCTGAATGATTGCTGTAAACCTGCGTATTGTCAATAGAAAAATCTGATATAACTAAACCACTACCACCTGCAAATGTTGTAGGCGATGTAATCCATGGTATTACTGGTAATTGTCCTCCTGTACAACCAGCTATTAATACTGTAGCTAAAATTGCTAATAAAATTCCTTTGTTCATTTATTCACCTTATATTATCATAAAATTGTAGAACATGTATTTATAGGTTACTATTAAAGAAATATTGCTTACGCTATAAAAATAAAATCAAAAAAACTATTTTCCTTGGACAGTTACTGTAGCTGTTTTTTCTGTATAGTATCCGTAATCCACTTTTACATTAATTGGATATGACTGTAGAGTTGTTACAGTAGGTGCTGATAATGTACAAGTTACAGTTGTAGGCTTGCCTGACATCAAACTTTGAGTTGTAGTGTTTGTTTCTCCAGTTTGACAATCTGATGATATTCCAAAGTTTGGTGCTCTAATTGTAACACTTACTTCATTCAAATCATCTGAGCTTACTGTAGGTGGACAAACAGAAGACTTGCCTGGTTTGTAAATTGAACCTGCTCCATTATTGCTTATTTTTATATTTAGTGTTAATTGATTATCGCTACCATATACTATAAAGGGATCAGGACTTACTGAAACAACTACTGCAACTGGGCCGCTTGTCGGAGTGAAAGTTGCTTTGTTTAAAGCTCTATTAGATGACTTTGCCGCATCATACTCTGTTTCACTATAAATCCAAATGTTGCCATTCACTGCTGTTTCATAGTCTGTATATACCCTTCCCATGAATGAACTAGAGACAGATTGACCGCTTGTAACATCAGGTGCTCTTAAAGCCCATTTAATTGTTTTCTCATCTCCTGATGTTCCTTTAACCGCATCTGCTGGTTTCATGTCTCTGCCAAAACGTATGCATTCAGTGGTTGTTGTATCACTATCAATTCTATGCCACACATTATTATCACTACTAGTTACATCTATATTTGCTAGATAAGCAAATGACGTATCATTGAATGCTGTTGTTCCTCCTAAATTCTGAACATCCATAGATACTTTTACTGTAGAACCATTATAAACTGTATCTGGCTCTACTGTAAAACTTATTATTTCTAAACCTTGTCCTCCACCTATAAGTGTGCCTGGTGTAATGCCTGGGATTCCTGGGATTGTACATCCTGCTACTGCAATCACTGCCAATAAAGAAATTAATATTTTAAATTTCATTTTACCACTGATATAAAATCGTAAAGTACGTATTTATAATTAGTGGTTCAAGTTTATGCTCTTTTAACCTTTATCGGAATGGAGTCATAAATAGAATATTTATAATCGGTTGTAATCAATAAGGGTAAAATACTTATAGGTCCAGAGGTAGACGCAGTAAAGCTGCATGTAGAGGTTGAAGCCTTATTTCCTACAAAATTTAATACCTTATTTAGTGTCAGAGAGGTCAGAGTTGTGCCACCATTATAATCTTTGCATGAAAAGCCATTAAGATTAGCTGGAACATTTATTGTAACGCTTTTAACATCTAAGAAGCCTTTACCAGCATTCGTATAATCCATATACATGTAATAATTCTCTCCGTTTAAAAATGGCTGGTCATCAGAAAACTTTAATGAAATTCTGAAAGGGCTGTTTGGATAAGAAAATTTTATTTGAATCTGATTAAGAGTACCTGCTGTTTCCCTTGCTTGATACTCTGTATCTGAGAGAACTGCTATGTCTTGTGAATAAGAGCTGCCTCCAGAATTACTTGTCTCATAATCTAGCTTGAATTTGATATTACAATTTTGATCTATATCTGATTTTTCTGTTTTCCATGTCCAGGAAAACTTTGAAGTTACATTTTTTTTGATATCGTTTATAGTCTTTGATGTTTCTCCTGTAAATACACATGAATCGTAAACATTTACAGTTACATTTTTTAGGTCATATGAGTTCATGTTCTGTATTTCAAATGTTATTGTTTCACTTCTTCCGGATTTAAGTTCTGAAGGAATTGCCCCTATCTTAACAAGTGCATCAGGACTGTCTGTATTAATTCTTAGTAAACCTATTTGTGTTTGATTTGTTTCATTTGATTGACCAAAAAATGGAAGACCGGGAATTTCAAAGGGTAGACCCGTGCATAAAGAAATCATAACAACTAAAATTATGGTCAAAATCAAAAAGTATCTCATAAATGTTATTGAATTTGAATAAATATATTTATCATACTGCAGTTGGCTTAATTTCAACATTAGCTTCTTGTACTATGTTATAGCTATAATTCAAGTCTGCCCTTATATAATATGTTTTTTCTATTGATTCAGGCGGTGCTGTAAACGTGCATCTTAATTGAGGTGATTTTTTCTTTATCATTGTTATATTTGCATTATTCAAACCGCTTGAATCAAATTTAGGACAATCAACTATAGTAAATCCTGTAGGGAAAGTTATTTTTAATTTATCACTGTCTATTTGTCCTAATAAACCTGTTCCTTTGTCTTCTACTGTTATATAAACTGGCAAAGTGGTTCCACCTCTTACTGGCATAGATGCCCCAAAATCAAAATAAATTTTTACAGGACCACTTCCAACAGTTAGGGTCGATGTGAAACTAGGTGTTTGTCCTGATTTTTGAAGTTGGGATAATCTGTCTGTATTAATAACGTCAATATCAATTTGGGATGTTGCAGTATGAGTATAACTAATCATGAACCTCATGGGACATGTTACGCTCAAAGAACCTATATCAACATTATTTGGAGCCTTAAAAGTCCATTCTTTAAACTCTGTTTGTAAAGGAGCTAGAGTTCCTATTGTAGCAGTTTCGTCATCACCTGATAATTTTTCAGTACATATTCCCTTATCAAAGAGATTATAACCAACATTATCAACTGAAACAACTTCATCTTGGTTTTTTATTTCAAAGGAAATTGAGAATTGATCGCCTGCATTTATTGGAGGTGTTGGTATTATATTCAAATTTTGAACCACAACCAGGTCTGGTGTTGCCTCTTTTGTTGTAGGACCTGTACCTGGAAGAAAGCCTTCAGGTATTGTACATCCTGAAATTAAAACAATTAGGAGCAAACTTAAAACAAATTTTTTCATATAACTCATTTTATATTTTGTTTTTCAGATTTAAAGGTTTAGTGCGGTGGGAAATTGGCTATTGTTAAACTCTGTGAAGTTGATTTTGTATATTCATAACTTCCTAGACCGATTATTAAACTAGTTTTTCTATCGATAAGCTCTGCACCATAATTTGGTGTTACAAAAAATGACACTCTTTTAAACTCTCCAGGTTTCATAACACAACTTTCACCACAAGTATGCTGGCAATGTATGATGTTATATGGATTTCCTGGAGTATAGGTACAACCGTCAGGCAAAGCAGGAGGTGCACTTATCCTGAAACTTTGAGATATTATTTCAACAGTACCTAATTCTGCTGGTATCTTAATATTAAAACTATATATTTGATTTAGTAAACCAGTGCCATCATTATAAAATGAAGCAACGAATAGTGCGACTTCTTTATTTCTTATTGGTTGTTTCTGACTCCATAAAGTTGCTTTAACAGGACCTCCTGAATATTGAGAGGTTAATTCCTGTAAAGTTATTTGCCTTGCTGCAAGCAATTGTATATATTTACTTTCTTCTATGACTTCAACAGGAATAGAAACATTAACATTATAATCATATGTGTAGTTGGCATCTATTTTAAGGATATTGCCTCCGAATTTATATGTTGAATTTGGATCACTGTAACAAGCTGAAGGATAGGTACTTTCTACTCCGTTAAGAACACAAGTTGCTAAATCTTGTGAGGTTCCATTGATATCAGTAAAGATCCAAGCATCATTTTTGTAAGCAAATGTAGCCATTTTTATTTCATCTGGATAAATTACATCAGGTGGTGTGGGTTGCCATAAACAGGTTCCACGACTTCCACTTTTAGTTGGATTATTTGGCGCACTACATTCTAGCTTATCTAAAGATCCACAAGGTTCTTGTTCTGTTGTTCCTGCTGATATAGAAACAGATTGTGCATTAACAAATGATGAAACAAAGGTTAATGTTAATTTATTGGCTTCAAACTCTCCCTGATTTTGAAGTTCTATTGAACCTACTACAGGATCTTCAAGAGGTTCTAAAGTTCCTGTAAGCGAAGTGAATATATCGAATTTCAATAATTCAATTGACTTGGTAGTTCCTCCTGTCTTTACAACAGACTGTGTTGCCTGCTGCCTCATCATCATCATATTGTAATATTGCATTGGATTGGTTAACAGTAACCAAGCATCACCCATACCAGCTGTCATTTGTTGCCATAATGGAATCAAAGGAGTTACAGCGCTATCAACAAAACCGTAAATTTGAGGCCACCAATAACCGAAAACTGCCTGACCAATAATTCCTGTAAACATGAATGAAAATACAAACAAAGTCATTATTATCATTAGAATTCCCATTGCAGGTCTTCCTTCTGGACCTGTCATTAAACCAGAAAATAATGAAAGTATGAAAACAGTATAGAATATTATGCTCATGTCATTAGAAGTTGAAAAAGGAATATTGGAATAAAGCAGTGCAAATCCCATGAAAAATAAAAATAAACCTTTCCCAATAATATGCGCTCCTTTTTGAGCATTTCCACCATAAGCTTTTGAAAGCAATTCAACTCTAACCACGCCTGGCTCTTTTTCTTCCTTTTGAGTTGGGAAGGATGTACAGAAAAATGCAAGCGACATAAAAGCTAATGTTGTGCCTTGGGTAGTGCCTGCAAAGCCAAGAAGGAAAAATCCAGCTATAACAATACCAACAACTAGTCTTAGCCATGCTTCTATCATTTTAGAAGGTTGAGACGTTCTATACGAAGTTGGCAAATCAAAATAATATACAAAGCTTATTGCCAAAGGTATTAAACTGCTAACTGGAACTCCTCCAGGTATAAGTGGAGTGAATTGAAATACTGTTAAAGTAAATGATATTAATTTTATATTACTTTTGAGCACAAGTGATGCTGCTCCTGCAGTTCCTAAGTGTTGTTCACCCTCTTCTCTTGATGCCAATACTTCATGCTCACCAGGAAGATAAGTGTAGAATGGAAATAGAACCATTAAAACTATTCCTAAATATAATAATTGGGGTAAACCTAAAATTGGTAAACCAAATATACAAAAAACTCCTGCCAATTCGTACATTAGAATTTCATAAGTCCTTCCACTGATTCTAAACCCAACTGATTCTCCTAATCCAGTTGTTTTAGGTTTTGCAGCATTATGTGCTCCACAATATTTACAAAAATCCCAATTTATATCAATAACCTTTCCACATTGTCCACATCTTGTCTGACCACGTTTTAAAACATATCTTGGGTTCGGTTCTTTACATTTAGGACATTCTGTTATATCCATAGGATAAATCTTTCCACAATTTGGACACCTTACTTCATCGCCTTTTAAACCATATTTTGGATTTGGTGCTCCGCATTTTGGACATGCTTTTCTACTGATTTCATATACATTGCCACATTGACATAACACTTGAGTACCTTTTAAAAAGAATGCAGGATTTTGTGTTCCACAATTTGGACATCGTGGTAAATTTCTAGGATATTTTATTCTACAACCGATATTTGTACATTGAATTAGACCGGGACCAATACCTCCGCCGCCGCTTGGTGGTCCGCCTCCACCTGGTGGAGGACCGCCACCAGGTGGTGAACCTCCAGCTGCAGCTGCTTTACCACCAGCTCCTCCACGTGTAAGATTTAGTAAATTAGGAACGTTAATGTACGCACCGGGACCTGCCTTTCTTGAAGCTCTTGTTTTTTGTTTTTCAAGAATTTCTTTAGATATTTCTTCTTCTTGTATTTGTTTGCCTTGCCAATCTGCGGAAGGTCTTACATATCTTTGTGCAAGTCTTCTTGCATTTCTTTCTTTTTCTAAATTTTTGAAATAGTCCTGTGAATCTTTATATTCTTCTACTGTTTCATTGGCCCAAACCCTTTGTCTTTCATTTGACTCAATTTTTTTTTCTTGTTCTTTAATTCCTTTTTCATACTCTTCATGTCTTGCATTCAACACATTATCAAGTTCTGTTTGCTTAGGCCTTTTATTTCTTCCAAATATTCTATCAAGCAAACCCATAGTTTTACCCTCTTTAATTATTTCTGAAGGTGTAGATATAACTTTTGGTTTTTCAAGAACAGGAATCTTTGGTTCTCCAGTTGTTGGTTCTATTGAAGAAACTTTTGATTTCAAAAGTTTTTCTGCAGCTTTAAATGGGTCAGACATCCAATCTGGCTTGTAAATTTCTTTTCTAATTGGTTTTCCGCTAGCAAGGTTGTCTTCTTCATTTCTAACATCAGGTTCAAGACTTCTGTCAGATCGAACTAGCATACCACCAAAATCTTTTCTACCTTTTTCAATTTCTTTTTCTGTTATATCTCTTAAACCACCGTATCTATAGAAAACTAATCCTGAATTTCCAAAGCTTGTATCATTCAATGCTTTAGGACCTTTTAAGCCTTTACCTTCTAAAGCTCTATCAACTTCTTGTGCTATTTTAACTGCTTCTTTTTCTGATTGAGGATAAATTGTTATGAACTTTCCAACTTGTGATCCTGAATTTAAATGCTCTAATAATCCTGTGTCACTAACAGCTTTGAAGCTAATCTTTTCTTTTTCAAGTATTGGTTTAACTATATCAAAAACTTTTGCAGCATTATTAGTATCAGCACTTACGTGTATTTTCCATCCTTGAACAGGAAATTTAACTGGTTTTTCAATATGATAATTGAAAATTCCTGAATGAGGCCAATCATGTGTTCTTTCAGCAAGAGGGTCATGATACGTTTTGAGGTGCCAATCAAGATCTTTTTTGGGTACTGGGTTTCCACATTTTGGACAATTTGATAATTCACCTGCCTTTTTTGCTTTTTCAATAGCAATACAAAAAGGACATTCAGTATAAAATTCATTATAATAATTATGACATTTAGGACAACGAATACTTTTTGCCATACAATCTAATTAAGAATTGTTAAAACCTGTATATCAATTTAATTTTATATAAAGTAGAAAAATATTGATTTAAATTTTAATTCTTCCAAGTTATTACTATGGCCGAACCTGAAAAAGAAGGCTGGGATTTGGGAATTCCTGAAGTCGATGTAAAAGATGTAGAAGATTTGATTAGCAAATATGCAGAAGAGGGAGGAGAACCAGAACATATAACTGCTTCACAAAAAAGAGATGCAGAATTATTTTCTATGATTGAAAACATTAATGAAAAAATCGGAGAGATTGAGAAAAGACTTGACAAATTAGAAAAGAAGTAACTTATCTTTAAGAATTTATTATCAATATTATTATTGAGATTATGTCTATATCTTACTGCCCTGGTTGCTATACTGATGATTTACTTGAAGAATATCCGTTTCTAAATGACGTAGAAATTTATACTGTAGACTGGTATGATTTACCACCAGATGTTTTAGCTGCTACAGATTGTGAAAAAAGGATATATGTGAGAAGAGATTTACCTTGGCTTTTATTCAACCACTCTTTGTATCATGAAGCTGAGCATATACTCAAGAAACGTCAAAATATAGACGCCTCAGAGTTTGAGGTTGAAATGGATGCAAGGAAAAAATCTGGATTAAATTTAGATTATATAGTTTAAAGTCTTGGAAAAGTCATTCTTTAAATAAGTTAATTAAAATAATTCAATATCAAGAGGTAATAAAATGCCGATAATCTCTGTTGAAAACTTGAAGAAATATTATAAGGATGTTAAAGCAGTTGATGGAATAAACTTTGAAGTTAATGAAGGAGAAATCTTTGGATTCTTGGGACCTAATGGTGCAGGGAAGACTACAACAATTAAAATGCTTGTTACTTTGCTTAAACCGACAGAAGGAACAGCAAAAATAGTAAATAATGATATCATAAAAAATCCAGACAAGGTTAGGAGAAATATTGGCATAGTCTTCCAAGACCCTGCCTTGGATGATAGACTAACAGGAAAGGAAAATCTTGACTTTCATGCTAGGATGTATGGAATGAAAAAAGAACAAAGAGAAAAAAGAATAAAAGATGTTTTAAAACTTGTTGACCTAGAAGAAAAAGCAGATACTCTAGTTAAAAATTATTCGGGCGGAATGAAAAGAAGATTAGAAATCGCTAGAGGCTTGATGCACTTTCCTAAGATTCTGTTTTTAGATGAACCAACCTTAGGTTTAGACCCACAGACTAGAAGGTCTGTATGGGATTATATAAAAGATTTGAATGAAAAAGAAAAGATAACAATTTTTTTAACAACACACTACATGGATGAAGCAGATTATCTTTGTAGCAGAGTTGCAATAATTGATTATGGAAAGATTTTAGTTATTGACAAACCCTTAAAACTAAAAGGTCAAATCGGCAAAGATGTTATAACATTAACATGCTCTAATAGTAAGCTGTGCGCAGATTCTTTAAAAAAAGAAGCGTGGGTAGAAAGCATTAAGGTACATGATTCTAGCATTACAATTGGAACGAAAGAGATAGAGAAAAAATTACCATTGATAATAAAAATGGCTGAGAAAAATAATGTTGAAATAAAATCAATAGACATAAGAAAGCCAACCTTAGAAGATGTATTTTTGTATTACACTGGAAGAAAAATAAGGGACCAAGAAGCAACCAATACTGTTCCAGAAAGATTTAGAAGGAGATTTGCATGATTGGTTTAAACTATCAAGCAATATATGTTATTTGGTTAAGACAGTTGAAAAGATTTGTTAGAGACAGGGGTAGACTTATTTCTAATTTTATCCAGCCATTTTTCTTTCTATCAGTACTAGGTCTTGGTCTAGGTTCAGCAATGATTCCTGGGTTACCATCAAAAATAACTTTTATCGATATTTTAGCACCAGGAATAATTACAATGTCAATTTTATTCCCTTCTATTTTCATAGGATTATCTATTTTATGGGATAGACAATTTGGATTTTTACAAGAAGTTTTAGTTGCACCAGTCAGCAGACTGTCAATAGTAATAGGAACAACACTTGGTGGAGCTACCATTGCTTTAATCCAAGGTTTTATTGTTTTGTTTATATCAGCAGTTCTAGGAGTATCTTTTAATTTTTCTTTACTTTTACTTCTAGCTCCTATTTTCATGCTTTTGACATCTTTTGTAGCAATAGGAATTGGCTTGATAATAGCATCTAGAATGCAAAGCATAGAAGGATTTCAATTCATAGTATCTTTGTTTATATTTCCACTTTTATTCTTGTCATCACCATTTTCAACCTTAGATTCATTGCCATCTTGGCTAAGAACAGTAGCTTATTTTGATCCAATAACTTATGGTATCGACGGTCTAAGAGCAACTTTAATTAACTATTCTCATTTTCCAATCTACATTGACTTTGCTGTCCTAATAGTTTTATCAATTGTAACGATGGGATTAGGAACTTATTTCTTCAACAAAAGTGAAGCTTAAAAATATCTTGTCATAAAACATCTAGAAAGTCTTTCAAATCCTGTTCTTGCAACTTCTTGTACGTTTTGATTGTTATAAAAATAAATTGGAGTTTTAATATTGCGCAATCTTAGATAATCTTCTAATGTAGGTTCTACTAGTATTCCTGCATATAATTTCATAGTAGGTCTACTTCTTGTTTTTTCATGTTGAAATAAAATAGATGGCTTTCTTAAAAAACGTGCATAACTGCTTTCTCCTCCTACTCCGGTACTTTCTTCGGTTACGTCGGCAGCAAAGCAATCAGCTATTCTAATCATTCTTCTATCTCTTTGACTAACATTTATGTGAGAAAATCTTTCTTTCCATTTTTTCTCAAAATTAAAAACATCGTCTTTATCATATTGTTTATCAAGAATAACATGCTTACTAATGATGAAGAATCGTTTGTCTCCTTCAACAGCTATTTTTCTAGAGTTTTCAAGCTCTTCTCTTCCGCCTCTTATGGCTCTGCCAAAATATAGAACTGGCTTTTCAGGTCTAGCTGTACCATTTAAAATAGGCCATATTTCATCTATAATAGAATCTGCTGTTAAGCTCTCAAGCATAGATTGTTATTGTAAAGAAATCTTTAAACCTCTTTACTTTGCAATTAAAACCTTTCCTTGAACAGTTTTAACATGTTTACCGCATTGAGGACAGAACCTCTTATATTTAGGAATATAATTATAACATTTTGGACACAATCTATTGAAGTTTAACCAAACAGTACTCTTTCCCTTTTGGAATCTGTTAAAATTTTTCATATTTCTCACTTTTTTTAACATATAGTTGCTCCTAAGTTATATATAAAGCCATATGCTAGACTTGACGATTCTGACTTCATTCAAATTCATTTTTTCTAACCATGACTTCAAGTGGAGACCAACAGATTATAAATATCTTTATAAAATTCGAAGAAATATATTCTTTTATGAAAATAACAAAGCCTTATACAGTAATTGGTATAATTTTCTTTCTGATACCAGTCTTAATTTACATAATTTATGGAAATATTTTTAATTATTCTGACACATGTCAATCAGAAGGACAAGTAATAATCTTAGGAAATACTGTTAGTTGCCTTTTTGTTAGATTCTTAATGGTCTTTATTCCAGTCTGTTTTATAATTGGGTTTGCATTTTGGATTTATGCCTCTATGAAGAGAGTTAAAAAGAGTTAAGTATTCTGTTTTTAAATTCTTCTAAATCTTTTTTCAATATATTAGCACCTGCAGCTGGAATATGACCGCCACCGCTTGCATTTTTTAACCCTTTAACAGCTGTGCTAGCAAGTTTTCCACAATCAATTTTTCCATCCCTTCTTCTTAAGCTGATGTATGCTTTTTCTTTAGAAGTATTGATAACAATAATTGTGTAATCAGGTTTCTCCAAAGAAATTTTTGTAGATATTGGTGATTGAATAAGCATTTTTGTTTTAAGTTTTAAGAAAATCAATTTTTTATTTTCAATTATTTCAGCATCTTTTTTCCAATTTTTCATTACTGTTTTTATTTCAGTTTCTACTTTTTCATATAATTTTTTCAATTTCTTTGAAAGAGGTGTTTTAGCTTTAAGCAATTCTATTGGCGAGGAAGCTTCTAAGCATACTTTATAGCCCAATCCCCTGTATTTTTTTCCAAAGTAATAACCTGAGCTTATCAAACGAGAAATATAACCAAACTTACTATTAAAAGAATAAGGTTCTTTTCCTTTTAATGACGAATGTTTTTTATAAATTTCATCCAAAAAAACTTTCCATTCCTCTCCACACGAATCATTTATTATTCCTACACCTGCTAACCAATCTAAATCTTTGATGTTAATTATTTTACTACATATGTCATACGCAATTTTACTGACACAATATTTGTAAGGAGGCATTTTAATTTTCAAGAATATAGGATTTATATGAATTATATTTTCAACTTTATTCAAATCATTATGAAGTTGATGATGATCAATTATTAAAATTTTAGATGTTTTCGCTAATTTTAGAATAAAATCTAATTCTTGGTCAACAGGCATATCAACTGTTATTATGAATTTGTGTTTTTGTTTTAGAATTTCTTTGTAGAGTTTTCCAGTAATATAATTTTCATCGTGACTGTTTGGAATTGCTACAGGAAATTTATTAAATAATCTTTTAAGTATTTTAGCAATAATTACTGCAGCTCCTATTCCATCTCCGTCAGTATCATAAACTAAAACAGTCTTACCTTTACAATTTCTTATAAAATCAACAGCCTTTTCTAGCATATCTATTCTTTAGAAGAGGAATTTATAAATCAACAATAAGCTTAAATCTCTTATTTCTGATATAAAATTAATGATTTTATGGAAAAGAGGACTGAACGAGAGGAAGTAACCTGTAAAGTTCAAAAAATAGATAGTAGGAGATGGAGATTTGAAGCACCGGATCCTTTAGGTTCTTTGGTTGCAGAATTTAATCTTAAAGACGGACAATTTGATTTTGAATATAAAGTTCAAAATCAACAAAAAGAGCAAGGAAAACCTACTCCAGAACCTACTGATTCTGTTCATGTCGGATTTGATAGACAAACAAAACAGTTAGACTTAGAATACAAAGGAAAGGATGGCAATAATATTCATGAGGTTAAGGTAAAAATTCCAATTCCAAGCACACAAGTCTCAGTAGAAACAAAAGACATTATAGAAAAAAAAAGAAGTTCCTAAATCTGAAGAAAAACCTCAAGTTGAAGAAAAAGGAACTGAAGAAACTTCCATGCCTGTAATCTCTACTGAAGAAAAGAAAATCTCTCTTAAGGGTGAGGTGTATCAAACATTAAATTCTGGAAAATATATTGGAAAAATCAGAGAACTCTTAACCAATCAGAACATCGTGAGAGAAGATTCATTATTTAAAGTTTTCAATACTTCAGGACAAAGGATAGGAGTAAAAGCTTATTTGAGATGTCTAGAAATAAGAGGTGTTGCCAAGGAAAAATCGGATGAACAGGGTACTTACTACCAATTTTTAGAAGTTAGCGGACCTGAAAAACCTGAACCACAAGAAAAACCAACACATAATAAAACAGAATATCCAACAGAATTACAAAAATTAATGAAAGGTAATAAAATAAAAGAGAGCGATATTGATAATGTATTCACAACAAGAAACGACAGAAGAAGTATAAAACTTTTTATTATCAAAAACTATATAAATAAAGGTTTAGCAAAGAAAATTGCTGATTCTTCAGGTCCATACTATCAATTTGATAAACCTGAAACATTAACAGGTTAAAAAGATTAAAATGAATTTCAAACATTCTAAGACTAAAGAAGGAGACAATATAATTATAGATATATCTTTTCCTCCAGATTCAACTTTTGAATCACCTTTATTAAGCAAACCAGATTTTTCAGAGCTTATCCTTAGGCAAGATGGAGTACAAATCAAAATCCCAGAGGAAAAATTACTTTTAACTGAAGATGTAGGAGTTAGGATTGATGGTGAATATCACTCATTGTCTAAACCATTTTATCCTAAACCTCCGGAAAAAACATATGAACCAAAGAAGCCTCCGGAAAAATCCTCAATCGAAGAAATAGAAAAAAAATTAATAAAACATAATATTTTACAGACAACTGTAAAAGAAGCAATTTCTGAACTAGAAAAACCTTCTTCGGTAGAACCTGTTAAAATTAATTGTTGTCCTGATTGTGGAAGCACAAAACTTATGCGAGATTATGAAACTGCTGAAATAGTTTGTACAGATTGCGGTTTTGTTGTAGCATCAAAAATAGCTGATAGAGGACCAGAATGGCGTGCTTTTGATGATGATCAAAGAGCTAAAAGAACAAGGGTAGGAGCACCACAAACTTATACGATTCATGATAAAGGTTTATCTACTATGATAGATTGGCATGACCGCGATATTCATGGTAAAAGTCTATCGCCTGGGCAAAAAGCACAGATTTACAGGTTAAGGAAATGGCAAAGAAGAACAAGAGTCTCAGATGCTACAGAAAGAAATTTGGCTTATGCTCTAGCTGAAGTAACTAAAATATCGAATAATCTTAACCTACCAAAAAGTGTTTTGGAAACCGCTTCTGTTATTTATAGAAAAGCAGTTAAAGAACGACTAATTAAAGGAAGATCTATTCAGGGTGTAACAGCAGCTGCAATATATCTGTCTTGCAGAAAATGTAAAATACCTAGAACACTTGATGAAGTTGTTCAAGCTTCTTTTCCTGGAGAAAATGCAGAGAAGAGATGGAGAAAGGAAGTAGGACGTAGCTATAGATTTCTTGTCAAAGAGATGGATTATAATGTTCCAATTCGAGAGGCTGGTGAGCTTGTTACAAAGTTTTCAAATCAATTAACAATGCAGGGTAAAGTAGAAGAGATTACATATAAAATAATAGATGCTGCAAAGAAAAAGAGATTAACATCAGGTAGAGGTCCTACAGGTATTGCTGCTGCAGCAAGTTATATTGCATCTGTTTTAACTGGAGAAAGAAAAACACAAAGAGAGCTTGCTGAGATAGCTAACGTAACAGAAGTGACAATAAGAAATAGATATAAAGAACTTGTTGAAAATCTAATGTTTCAAATAACCGTATGAATAGTTTATTAAATTGTATTTCTAATTAATTTTATGACAAAAAAAGTTTTAATGGTAATCGCACCAAGAGATTTCAGAGATGAAGAATATTTTGAAACCAGAAAAATCTTAGAGGATGCAGGAAACAAAGTTACAGTTGTTAACTCCACTGGTCAGCCTTCTAAAAGTATGTTCGGTAAAATAGTCAAACCGGATAAGAATTTTTTTGATGTAGATACAAAAGACTTTGATGCAATAGTTTTTGTTGGCGGAATGGGAACAACAGCCTATTTCAACAATAATCGTGCTCTAACACTAGCAAAAGAATTTAATAAATCAGGAAAAATTATTGCAGCTATATGCATTGCACCTTCAATTCTAGTAAACGCAGGTATACTAAATAGCAAGAAAGCAACTTCATTTCCATCAGAAAGAAATAATATAAATGCTGTTGGAACATACACAGGCAAACTTGTAGAAATTGATGGAAAAATAATAACAGGCTCAGGACCAGAAGCAACAAAAGAATTTGGAAAGAAAATTGCAGAAGCTTTAAAGTGATAAAATGAAACTGTTAATTACACTGATTTTATTAGTTTTATTAATTGCAGGCTGTATTCAAACTTCTAAAGATGTTAAACAACAGGCAATAGACCTTTGCACACAAATATGTAGAGTTAATCCTGTTAATGCACCTTTAGAAAGAGTTTATGCAAGTGGCCCGTGTTTATCAGATAATAATCCTGATTGGAATATAACTGATTGGGTTTGTGATGTTGCTCATAGCCCTAGACAATCAGTTGATGATAAACCAGAGAATCAGTGTCAAGAATACATAAATGGTAATGCTCATCATTTTATTGAAGTAGATACAGGTTGCAATTTTATAAGAGCAATTTAGGAATAATTTCTTAAACATTGAAACTATACAATTAATATACAGCCCTGTCGTCTAGCGGCCAAGGACGACTGCCTCTGGAGCAGTAAACGTAGGTTCAAATCCTGCTGGGGCTACAGTTTAAATTCTTTTGTTTTAAATCAAAGAGTATGGAACCAGTAGGCATAGTCCCAGATATTAATGTTATAATGATTGGTTGTTTAAATCAAAAACGTCAAAAATTTTCTTCAGATTTTATTTATTTTTTAGAAGAACATCACAATTTAGGAATAATAACAACAAGAATGGAACATAGAATTCTCAAGCAATTAAAAGATTCCGGCAGACAAGATACGCACTATAGATTCTATGAACTTAAAGAACATTTAAAACTCGAGAATATTGATAGTTCAGAATATAAAAAAATGCGTGATACTGCAAAAAAATTTTTTCATAAGTTAGGATTTCCTAAAGTATACTTATACAATCCATTTAATGAATTAGGTTTAGAAGACGTGGAAAGACTTGCAGAGCTTGCGTGCATAAAACCCAGATATGAAGTTTTATATTTTGCATCTTTAGATAGAGATTTTGTAAATAACTCTGAAGCGATAGAAGAAAAATTTAATGTCAAGTGCAGATATCCTATAGATATATTAAATGGAATTAAGCCTATTATTTAATATGTGGATTGTTAAAGCATCTGGCGAGACAGAGAAATTTGATCCAGAAAAAATAAAGAGAACTTGTTTAAAGGCTGGAGCTTCTGAAAAATTAGCACAAAGAATAGCTAATGAAGTTAAGAAAAAGTCTTACAATGGCATTTCTACCAAAGAAATCCTACAAATTACCTTGAAAATATTAAACAAAGAAAAACCTTATGTTGCAGCAAGATATGATTTGAAGGGAGCTATGTTCAGACTAGGACCTGCAGGTTTTGTTTTCGAACATTTCATAGGTGAGATCTTAAAAGAGTATGATTATAAAACAAAAATCCATAACATATTGAGAGGCAATTGCGTTTCTCATGAAGTAGATGTTGTTGCATCAAAAGAAAATAAAAATTATATGATAGAATGCAAATACCACAACCTTTCGGGAATTTACACAGGCCTAAAAGAAGTTTTGTATACCTATGCCAGATTTTTAGATTTATTAGATGGATCTAAACAAGGTTTATGTCAGAATTTTGAACAAGCATGGCTGGTTTGTAATACTAAATTCTCTGAGGATACCATTCAATATGCAGATTGTAAAGGAGTAAAACTGATTGGCTGGAATTATCCTAAAGGTAATAGCTTAGAAGATTTGATAGAAAAAAAGAAATTATATCCTATAACAATGATTAGATCCTTAGATGCAGATTCTTTAGATAAGTTAGCTTCTTCAAATTTTGTATTAGCATTAGATTTAATAAGAATTCCTTTAAAGGAATTGAACAGTATAACTAAAATATCTCTTAAAAAATTAAGAAATTTTTCTAATGAAGCAAATAATATTTGTTATAGCTAAACTAAAGGTATTCCTATTATTTGTGATACAATTAAACTCAAAGACCTCAAATCTTCTTTGTCTAATTCATGAATATTTTTCTTTCCGACAGCTGCTGCAACCATTTTAACTTCTTCATTGCATGCTTTCAAGAAGTTTACAACTTTCTTAGAAGCATCATCTATATTTAATTTCTTTCTCAATTCTGGATCCTGAGTTGTTATTCCGAATGGGCATTTTCCCATATAACATTGTCTACAGTATATACAGCCCATTGCCATTAAACATGGCGTTGCCATATAAACAGCATCAGCTCCTAATGCAAGAGCTTTTGCAACATCAGAACCTTTATTTAACCCTCCACTTATTATCAAATCCTGTTTTGACTTGTTGCCCATTACTCTTCTAGCCCTTACCAATGCGGATAAAGTAGGAATTCCAAAATTATCAAGCATTATTCTTGGGGCTGCTCCTGTTCCGCCTCCCATTCCGTCTATTGCTATAACATCAGGCTCAGCTTTTAGAGCAAGTTTTACATCTTCCTCGATATTGCCTGCCCCTAGTTTTATTATAATAGGCTTTCCTTCTGTTAACTCTCTTAACCATTTTACCTTCTTTTTCAAATCATCTATAGAAAATATATCGGGATGTGCTGGAGGCGAATGAACGTCTTGACCCATTGGAACGTTTCTAACCTTTGCTATTTCTTCTGTTACTTTGTCTGCAGGCAGCAAGCCGCCTTGGCCAGGCTTTGCGCCCTGACCGATTTTTATTTCAATTGCATCGCCTGCTTTTAGAACTTCGTCAGTAATTCCAAATCTTCCTGTTGAGTATTGAACAATTAATAGCTTTGCATTTTCTCTTTCTTCAGGAAGCATTCCGCCCTCTCCTGTATTCGTGGATGTTCCAGCTATTGTTGAGGCTTTTGCCAGTGTTATTTTAGCTTCCTTGCTTAGTGCCCCAAAACTCATTGCACCAATCATTATTGGCATAGAAATTTTCAAAGGCTTTTTAGAACTTTTTCCTATTACTGTTTCAGAAATAATTGGTTCTTTAAAATAATCTACTGGCCTTTTTGTTAATTGAGCTGGAATAAAAACTAAATCATCAAAACTAATTTTTTCAAACTTGTTTGACCTTCCTCCAGAAACAGGAGGCTTACCTAATATTGCTCTTTGTTTTATATCATTTACCCATTCTTCCATTTTCTCACTGTTTTAAACAATTAGTAGAAACTATATTTAAAGTTTTTCAGTTTCACCATGCTTAATCATATTATATAAAAACTTGAAATTAAATATTATAGATGGTTTTATGGATTTTGACATTATAATAATCGGAGCTGGACCAGGTGGTTTGGGAGCTGGCCTTTATGCTGCTAGAAGGAATCTCAAAACTCTGATTCTTAGCGAAAATTTAGGAGGTCAAATGGCATTAGCGCATATAGTTGAAAATTATTTAGGGTCAGAACCGATATCTGGAATGGATTTAGCTGAGAAAATGAAAAAACAGGTAGAAAGATTTGGTTGTAAAATCAAACTAGAAACAGTAATTGGTTTAGAATTAAAGGATGAATTAAAGAAAGTAAAAACACGTGAAAATACATATAAAGCTAAAGCTGTTATAATAGCTACTGGAAGTCACTATAGAAGATTAGAAGCTGAAGGCGAGGAGAAATTTATAGGAAAGGGAGTGTCTTACTGTAGCACATGTGATGGTCCATTATTCAAAGGTAAGAAAGTTGCTGTTATTGGAGGCTCTGATTCTGCTATTACTTCTGCAATATACCTTAATGAGATTGCATCTGAGACCTATCTGATTCATCGTCGAGATCAATTAAGAGCTGAAGAGGCTAACGTTGAAAAACTTAAAAAAACTAAGGTTAAGATTATTTGGAACAGTGTTGTTGATAAGATAGAAGGAGACAAACTTGTTAAAAAAATTATTATTAAAAATGTTAATACAAATGAAACAAAGGAATTAGAAATAGACGGGATTTTTATTGAGGTAGGAGAAGTACCTACAACAGAAATTGCCAAGACTGCTGGAATAGAGGTTGATGAGAAGAACTTTATTAAAGTCAATGAAAAATTTGAGACTAATATAAAGAGGGTTTATGCAGTCGGCGATGTGACAGGTTCTTTTGCTCAGATAATAAATGCAGCTTCAGAAGGTGCTAGAGCAGCTACAAATGCCTATTTAGATATTAAAGGCGGAGTTTACGGAAGATTGCCAGTTGATTACGGTGAGAAGAAATGAAAAAAGCAAGAAAGCAACAAGTCATTACAATATTTCTATTAATAATTTTTCTGGGCAGCACTTTTGCTATTTTTGAATCTGGAGGACAACAACAAGTAGCTTGGAAAGCCAAATTAGAAATATTTATATTCGGAGAACTGCAGCAAATACCTGCTGATGTTGGGATAAATGGTGAAACAAAGTCTAAGCTCTATACGCTTAGAGCTGATAACATAATCTATAAAGAAGGGACTGAAGATGTTAGGCTAAAGGATTTTTTTGAAATATGGGGAGAAAATTTTAACAGCACTTGTATATTTGATTATTGTGACAATGCTAACAACTCAATGAGAATGTACGTTAATGACAAAGAAAATACTGATTATGAACTTTATGTTATGAAAAATAATGATGTAATTACAATTGATTATAGATAAAAATAATCTTAAATCTTTATCAAATGAAGAATAATTATGAAAGTTGAGTTCTTATATCGTGTTGAAGATTTTTCTCCGCCTTTAGAATCTGGGAAATTAGGCGGTTACGGTTTTAATATTCATCTCGATAGAGAGTTTGCTAGAAGAACAAAACAAAAAACAATAGAAGATGCTATACAAGAAAGACTAAATGAAATAGAAAAGGACAATATTGTTAAAAGGTTATTCCCACGTAGTTTAATTACACCGCCATATCATTTTGTAGACAATTCTCTGTTAGTTAGTTCCTTTCATGTCCCAGGAGATGATTGCGAACTAGGCTTGTCTCATGTAGAAGTAGAATCATTAGATAAGGAAGATAAACATAGCAATAGTGTTAAACTTCATAGTCACAATGTTGATAATTATCAGCAAGCATATGCATTATTTTCACTATTTACGAACTGGATTGACTATGCAGAAAGTTGGTTAAGACCTAAATAGATTAATTTTTACTAATGCGCTAGTTCAAATCCTGCCCTCCGCATACGCATGATGTTCTTGACAGCTAGACATGATGCAGAACAAAGTTAAATTTTTCACTATTCTACTTAATTATTAGTGGGAAGTTATGTGGTTTAAAAAATTTACAGGCGATATTCAAAGCATTCATGAAAGAAGAACAGATGAAATAGATTATTGGACTGTCTTTAAGCCAAATCCATATAATAAAAAAGAAACACTTGTAGTAAGACAAGGAGCAAATTCAAATTTAGTTGGACCTGATATTTCTGTAGTTTTAGGTTCACTTGAAAAGCATTATCCTGATATAAGATGGGGAAGATGTCCATTCTGTGACGTAAAAGGAATAGGTATTGTAGTTTATAGAGAATTTACTAAAGAATATGCTGATAGAATTAAAAAGAAACTCGAAGAAATAGAGAGAGATGATTAAGTATTAAATCATGTCCTAGCACATTTTTCATAAGCTTCTTTAGATTTTTCTTTCAAAGGTCCTCCACCTTTGAATTCATTTCCAGAACCACCAGCAGAACCACCCATAATTTTAGCAGCTTCTTTTACAATTTTTTCAATGTCTTCTTTACATTCCTCACCTTTAATTCCAAAAACAATTCCATTACCAATTATAACAGAATAATCTTCTGGTTTTTTAACACTTTCTTTTCCCAGAGTTTCTATTTCTTTCATGTCTTCAGTATCAATATAATTGACTCCAAGCATTTTGGTTGACTTCTTTTTCACTTCTCTAACTTTCTCTTTCTCCTCTTCTATTTCATGTAATTTCTTTTTGTATCTTTCTTCAGTTAATCTATTTTCTCTTAAAATTCTTTCTTTAGTTTTCTTAACCAAATCTTTTCCAGATACATATTCAACTCTTATGACTCCGTCTTGTACTCTTCTTGTGTTAAAAATAAACACTTCTTCTATCTCTTCAGTGTTGTCTACATGCAAGCCTCCGCAGGCTTCAGAGTCTATGCCAGCAATGCTGATGATTCTTAACATAGTTTCGGGAATAGAGCCTCCCTGATAAATGACGAATCCATATTTTTCTTCTGCAATATTTCTTGGAAGAATTTCTTTTTTAACTTTTATTTTTTTCTTTATCATATTGTTTATAAAATCTTCTATTTTCTTTCGTTGTTCTTCTGTTAAAGGCTCGTAATGAGTTAAATCCAAATGCGCTTTGTCAATATCTTTTTTTGAACCTGCTTGCCAGATATGATTCCCTAGCAATTTTCTTGCAGCCATGTTGATTAAGTGTGTGGATGTGTGATGCTTCTTTATTTGTTCTCTTCTTTTTGAGTCAACCTTACCAATAACTATATCTCCAACTTTGAACTTAGGATTTTTCACTCTATGAAATATGACATTATCATAAGGTTCAACATCGTAAACCTCACAATTATTAATAAAACCTAGATCAGGCTCTTGACCACCACCTCTTGGATAGAATGCAGTTTGATCAAGAACAACATTTTCTCCATCTATTTTCAAAATCTTTGCCTTAAATTCAAAGAGTTTCTCGTTATCATAGTATAGTTTTTTTGTCTCAGGAATACCAGAGACATTCATCTTTTTTTCTTCTTTTCCTTCTTTTTCTTGTAAGTGCTTCTCAGTAACTTTTTCATAGAAGTCTGAAGGTATTTTTATTTTGTTATTAACTTCTGCTATTAATTCTGGGTTTATTCCATTTGAATCATATAACTCAATAAGTTTCTCTTCCGTTATATCTGTTTTAGCCAAGCTCTCAACAATTCCCTTTACCCTTTCCTTGGTTTCTTTATACTTTTTCTTTTCACTTTCTAAAATTTTATTTATGTGATTCAAGTTTTCTACAAGTTCTGGATTCATTTTTTTGAGATATTTTGCTTGCTCCTCTATAATCTCTTCTATGCTAAAAGGTGAGTTTAATTGTTCTATGAAGTTTAGAGCTCTTCTTAAAATAACTCTAAGATTGTAGCCGCCACCAACATTTGATGGAAGGCCACCATCAGACAATGCAAACAATAAAGATTTTGAATGATCTGCTATCGCATAAATCTTTTCCATTGGACTGGTTTTTTTGTAAAGTTCATTTATTGAAATCTTAAGAGTTTTTGCAATTCTTTCTTTTTCCTTTTCTACATTTGATTCAGTGAAATCAAGGAAGCCACGGAACTTTGCATACTCTGAAAAGAATTTTTCATCATAATCGATACCAGCTTTTTTAATCATTTTTTCTATTAGTGACCCGAATACAGCTTCATAACTCGTGGGAGTTCTTTGGCCAAGCCAACAAAATCTGTTCAAGCCAGCTCCCATGTCTATTATTTTCTCTTTCAACGGAGCGTAATTGTTGAGATCACCTTCAAATTCTGTGAATACTGCATTTCCCATTTCTAATCCGCCAACAAAATATTCCAGCGAATAACCGAATGCCCCATAGCCTATCCAAGCATCTTCCAAGAAGTTTATCTCTTCTGGTTTAATTTCAAGGACCTTAGTTAAAAGTTCATAATCCAGATCTATACATTTGTCTTTCCAGTAACCTTGCTTTCCATTAAAAACTGAACTCTGTTGTATCATGTCGAAGCATGTATAATGCTTTCCAGTCAAGCCAACATTGGGTATGTCATTAAATCTCAGACAAGGCTGTGAAAGAATGACAGGATTTGCAGGGAACTCGAAAGTTATCTTGTTATTAGCTATTCTGTAGAAGTCCACTATTCCAGCTATTGTAAAATACAAAGGATACCATCTGCAGATAGTTGGATATCTTTTCAATGCGGTATGGCCATTCTTAACAAAAAAATCTTTTACAGAATCCCAAGTTTTGAAGTAATCCATTTTTTTGCCCAATTGCTTATCCAAAAAAGCATAACCCTTGCATAACGAATCATTACAAACATCCTGTTCTTTTAGTGTCCAAAAGAATTTTCCGCATTTCTTACATTGCTTTCTTTTAAAACCTTTTTCTTTGAATAGCTCTACAAACCAATAATCTTTCCAATTTTTTTGCAGAGTTTTAATCAAAGTCTTCTTATCTGTTTGCATAATATCAAATAGAATTATGACTACAAAAATTTATCTATTGAGAAAACTAATAAAAATGATTAAAATTAAAAATTCTAAACTATTTTGCCTTCGGCTTTTTGAACCAAAGTTCCCAGGCAATGATTATGACTGCTGCTACTGCTATTATGACTACACCTAACTGTACGATATTCTTTGGAACTGCCAATGCAACGCCAGTTGGAGTACTTTGTACTTTAATTGTTAGATTTTTTTCTGTTGTTACCCCTTCACCCGATGTTGCTACAAAATCAATTGTTTGATCTTTTGATACGTTTCCAGGTAGATTTACTATTATTAAATAGTCTTTTGATTTTCCTGCATCTATGTTAGTTGTTGTTGGATAAACTGTTACCCATTCATTTGGAACTCCTGTAAATGTTATTTGCACTCCTTTTAAATCTGTATTACCTAGATTGTTAACTGTTAAAATTGTTGTTTCATTGGTTCCAGGTGCAATTGTTAAAGAGTCTTCTCCCTGTATTCCCAAGTTACTTGTAGGCTGTCCTTTTCCCGGAATTTCAGTTCCTATTGTAACATTTTCCTTGACTGTTACATTAGTTTCTTTAGGTTGAATTACTTCGGATGTAACAGTTAAACTTGTAGCGCCTAATGCACTTGAATAACTTGCTGTTACTGTCCATACTCCTTGCTTTTCAGTTGTATAAACATTCTTTGTCCAGGTTCCTTTAGCTTCTTTGTCTATACTCCATAAGGCTTTGTCTGTTATATCGAAGTTGTTTTTATATTTATCTTCTGCAGTTGCTGTGAATGCTACTGAAGCACCAAGACCTGCTTTTGAGTCTGAAGGAATTATTCCTATTGTTGTTATTTGCGCTAGATTAACTTTGGTTGCTATAGAACTTTGTAAGATCTTAGCTACATTATCGTTTATAGTAAAGCTCTGATTCCCAATTGTTTTATATGTTATGAAGAAATCTTTAGAACCTTGATTAGTTAACTGAAAAGTATAGTCACTTGGCAATATTGCTTTTGTATCACCTGAAGTAAAACTTATTGTTCCTGTATAATCTGTTTTTATTTGATTATCTGTTCCATAAGCTTTTACTGTCGCTTTAAAACTCTCACCTGCGACTACTGATTTAGGAACTGTTATTACAAAATAGGATATACTTGGTAAAGAGATTCTTGTTGTTATTGAATCTGTATCAGTTCCATTTTTTGTATCAGTTGTTGTCCAAGTCCATTTATAATCACCTAAAGATGCTGGAGATTGAACTGTAAAGCTAAATGTTTGTGATTGTGTTGCAGTTATTACATTACTTGCTGTCCATGTCATTTTATATGGTTTAAGCTGCCCGTCTCTGGTTCTAGTTTCATACTTCCATCCTGATGGTTCTCCAATTTCTTTAATAATATACAAAGGTGCTTGATTAGATTCTGGAATCTGTAATTCTACTTTTATTATGCTGTCACCATTTGTGTTTTTTACTGTTAAAGAAACATCTTTGTCCATATTTGCAGCCCATTCACTAGGGCTGAGACTAACATCTGCTACATGACCTGCACTAACTAAAGTCACTGAAAGAATTAAAATTAAGATTGCTACTGGTACTAATTTCATTAATTTCATACTAACTATTAATCGATAAAAACATTTAAGCTTTGTTAAGCCAGAGAAGTGTAATGTATATGCATTACAAAATATTATTTTTTAAATTATAAAGTCTTAGAAATAGATAAGTTTGACTGAATTAACAAAATTAAAAATTAACCGAATAATCCAGCCAAACCTTCAACTGCTTGTTCTGCTTTTTTCTCTATATCTTCTTCTTTTTTCTCTTCTTTCTTTTCAGCTTTTGCTTCTGCTGGCGCTGCAACTGGCATTGCTGCCTTACTTATTGCCTCATCTATATTGACTGATTCAAGTGCAGCAACCATTGCTTTTACTTTTGATGAATCTGGTGTTATTCCAGCTGCTTGCAAAACTTTTGTTACATTTCCTTCATCTATCTTTTGTTTTGCTGAATGCAAAAGCAAAGCGCTATAAATTAACTCCATTTTTTACACCTCATTTTATTTTCTTTATTATACTTCCTATTTTTTTCTTTAATTCATCCTCACTTCCAGTTTTATAATAACCTTCAATTTTACCTATTAACTTTCCATTATTAAAAAACAATAAAGATGGTATTTGTTCTATTTTATATTTCTTCAATAAAGAATCGTCATTGCTTAAATCCACTTTTCTATATTTTACATCAATGTTAAGCAATTCTTTTATAGGAATTGAGTAAAGTAAGCATTTTATTGAACTATTTTTGAAAAACTCTACAACAGCTGGTTTAGTTGATTCAAGGATTTGAACTTCAAACTTATCTGGTGAAATAAGAAAAGCAGGACTTACTGATGCTGCACCATATCTATCTATAAATAAATCTGAAATTTTTCTCGGGTCTTCATCAATTTCTTTTTTTATTTTTTTATACTCCTGTTCATTTCTAGCTGCTCTTATTGCATTAACTGGACAGGATTCTTCGCATTTTCCACAACTAATACATTTAGAGTTATCAATTTTCAGTGTTTTGTTCTTTTCATCCCATGTTATTGTATGAGTTGGACAGACTCCTATTCCATTGCAGTCCTTCGAGTTATCGCAAATTTTAAAGTTTATTAATACTGACATTTTAATCACCCAAATTATTTTCAGGATAAAAGCTAAGGACTTTCACTTTTCCATCAACAACATCTATTGTTGCTAAACTTTTTGGTGAAAGTCCAGTTTGTTCTTTTACAATTTTTCTACCAATTCCTCTATCATATAATGTTGCTGCTCCAACTACCTTACAATATTTTCTTAGTGTATTGATCGTATGAATCATTGTACCTCCTTTAGATATCATGTCATCTGTTATTACAACTCTATCGCTATTTTTAAGTCCGATACAAAACATATCTTCTTTTTTACCATAAGCTGTTTCATGAGTGATAACAATTTGATCAGCTAATTTATAATCTCTTTTTCTTACTGCAACCCACGATTTACCATTTTTATGGGCAACTAAAGGCGTAAATACAAAACTTTTAGCTTCTATACCTACTACTACATTTGCCCTTTTTAATTCATCGCCCATCATATTAGACATTCCAGCTACAATAGCTTCAAGATATAAAGGATTAAATCTACTCTCTATAGGTAATATGCCATAATCATATTCTTTACCTTCTTCTCCAAGAGTTGTAACTCTACATTTTTCTGTTTCTTGTCTTATAATACTTTTAAACCATTGTTCCATTACATCAGCCCTCTATTTTTGCTTCAATTGCAAGTTGTTTAGCATTCATCTGTGCTTTGGCAAGCATGAATCCGATTGTTTCCTTGGTCGGATAACCAGAATTTATTGACAAGTTAAATGCATTTTGAATTGCTGTCTGAATGTCAATAAGTAATTTCTCTTCGTCTACAAACAATTGTTCTTTATTGTAAATTATTCCGCTCTCCTCCAAAACAACAATATTCAATCCAACTTCCATTGGCTTTAATTTTAACAACTGCAGAGCAGATGCCAAATCCATAGAAACTTTTTCTCCTGCCTTGCAAACTACTATATCTTTTATAACAGTTATTCTTCCGCCCTCAACCTTGGCAGGAATTTTAACTTTTGAAAGCGTTGAAATAGCAGGACCTGGCATTAATTCTGTTGGTCCAGATTTTACTTCTATATCTTTTATTGCTGTATCACCAGGTTTTGCTGGTGCCTCTATTTTTTTCTTTTGTATTAGTAAGTATAACCTGAAAGGATCGACATCTGATAAAATCAGAGCAGGATATTCATTAACAAATTCTTTTAAACTTTCTTTTCCAGCCTTCTCTAATGCAAATAATATTATGCTTTTTCTAGCAACCTTTATAATTGCTTTACCACGAACATCTCTTTTAATATCTTGAAGAGCATAAGCAGGAATCTTGTAAAGACTTAACACTCCTATTACTGGATGTTTCTTTATGGCTTCAGCTAAATCTTCTACTGCTTTTATTTTTTCTTTTTTTGGTTGTTTACCTTCTAGCATAAAATCACATTGTGAATTTAATCGGTTTACCCATGGTCAGTTTTACAATATAGTTCTTGATACTTTCCTTTCCTTTAGGTAAACTAGACAATACTACTTTTATAACGGAATCAATATTTTCAGCTATTTTTTCATCGTCCATATCTTCTGTTCCAACTCTCAAATGAATTGTTGGGGATTCTTTTAGTTGAATTTTTATAACATTTTTTCTTTGCTCTATTATAGATTTCAAATCAGCTGTTGGAGGAATTGGTACGGGCATCTGATTCTTAGGTGCAAGAACCTGTCCTAAGGATTTTCCTATCAAAGGCATCAAAGGAGCTTCTGCTAAAAATGAAAAACATTGTTCTGCAAGTTTTTTTGCTGCTTTTTTGTTTTTAGCATAGCTTTCTATCTGATCCTTTCTTATAACAATAACATTTTCTAGGCTTTTTGCTTGAGGAAGTAGCATATCAGCAAAAACACCGATTTTACTTTCCTTCTCTAGAATATTAGATAATTTTATCTCAGTCTTAATCCTGTTTTCAGGTTTTTTCAGATCTATGTTTTTTAGATTAATGGTTAGAACAAATGACTGCTTAAAATTTCTTTTCTTCGTATCTCTAGCTTTTTTAATAGCCTCTAATATTTTTTCTTCAGTCATTTTATAACCCGTATTCGCACAATGCTACTCCCAAAGGAGTTGTTTAAAATTTATTTGATAAGTATTTAAATCTTACTTTTGATTTAGTTCTTCATGAAAATAGAAACTATGAATTACTGAGTTAAGAAGTCTTGTAGTAACTTCTGGATTTGGATACTCCAGATTTACTTCGATTTCAAGCGGTTGTGGCTCGTTCAACTTCCAAACACCTTTCTTTTCGGATATTCTTCTTTTAGAATATAAAGTTGCAATACATCTTTTTTCAGAATCTACTATTTCGTATTCTCTTACTTTATCATTGCCTTTGAAATCTATTTGTGTACCAAGTCTTTCTGTTAGTTTAACTAGCTTATTTTTTTCTTCTATTGCTCTATGGTATGGTATTCTAGTTACTAATTTAAAGACTTTTTCATTACCCTTGGTTATTTTTGTTACTGCAGAACTTTTACCTACATATCCTTTTTCCATTAGAAAATCAAAAATCTGTTTTCTTCTTTGAATTTCTTTGTCTGTTAAAGAAGTTAACTGACTTGCTTTAACAGATACATGTATTTTTTTAGCTACTGGACTAATCCTGACACCATATGTTATACTACCATTTACATTTGTAGGTATTATCTCTACATTTTTCCGTCCATATTCTATCACTGCACCTTCATATTCTTTTAAAACAGAATGCCCTCGTTCAGTAAAATGAAATCCTAACTGATCTTCAGATATTAGATGCCTATCTTCTAGAGTTCTTAATAGGTTTGTAGAAATTCCCATAAGTTCTGAATCATTTTGATGTTCTTTTGCAGAGACCACATCCTTCATTTTAAGTCCTTTCATTTGTCTTTTTTCGATGATATTTAGAGTCTTGTATATCTCAGGAGTTTTATAAACCATAAATTAAATAAAGTTAATTAAAAATTTAAGTTTAAGGAGAAGGGGGGATAATCGTAATCTTTCTTGAATCTTGAGCACCATTCTCGATTGTTATTCTTAGCATACTTCCTTCAGAAACAGTACCAACAACATTTAATATTTCATAACTTGCTATGCAACCTCTTGATAAACTACTACAATCACAGTTAGGACATGATGGTATTTCAGGTGTTTGTGCTATTTCATTTACATAAAAAGCTGTACGAGTAGCATCAAAGGTTTGTGTTCCTACATTTCTGACAGTAACATACAATTCATTTAGAACTGGATCATAAACAGCATTTTCTAGCCTAAATTGAGTAGCCATAGAACCTGTTGTCTGAGTAATAGCTTTTCCAACAGAATCTGCTAAAGTAGAAAACATACCTGTAATCCACATATACGCCAAACTAACTACAGCAAGTGCTATCATTACTAGCATTATTATACTGAGCACTTCTTCTTGACCTTTCATTAATAATAAATTAGTAAGCCCTATAAATATCTTTATTCTTCTTCATCTACGTATACATCTTTTCCGATAGAATTAGTGGCTTCTTCAACTTCCTCAGATTTAGTTTCTTCTTTAGGAACTTGATTCATTTTAATAGTTTCCCTTGAATTTACCAAGGCTCTTCCAAAGGTGTTTATTTTTTCTTCTAACTCCAAAGATTTCTTGGCTATCTTGTCGAGAATATAGCTCATATCATCTTTTTGTTTTTGTAATTTTTCTTCAAATCCAGGATTGGAACCTAATTTATTAAGGATGTCACCACATGCCTTTTCTATGTTTTCTAACTTTGGCATTACTCCATAATTCTTTGTATTTCTTCTCTGGAGTTCTACGATTGCTCCTAGCGAAAGTAAGTCTATTATAACCATTATTATAATCAAGTCAAGAAACTGATATCCTGAAACTTGTGCAATTACCAAACCTATTGTAATTATCATTAATAACAAAAATAATCTTGTCAAATACATAAAAATAATGCCACAGTAAAAGATTTAAATGTTATTTTATATGAACAATTTTCAATTCATCAGGATTACTTGTTTCTTGCATTACAAACTCTTTGAAATCATATCTCTTATCAGACAAAACATGTTCAAGCATTATAAGGTCTGTTGGTATTATCTTTGATTTTATACTTTCAGATAAAGGCAAATCAAACCATTCAAATTTCTCAATATCTGTCTTTTCCAAATCTTCTGTTATTTTATTATCTATATGAGCTTTACAAACTCTGAATATAAAATGATCCGTAGCATTGCCTATTTTGTCTAAGAGAATTTCGCTGTATAAACCTTTGGTTTCTATCGAGTCTTCTTTTACAGAAAAGCCTGTCTCCTCTAAAACTTCTTTTTTTACAATATCTTTTGTTAGCATTCCAAAGGTTTGTCTTCCACCAAGTATGCCGTAGAATCCTTTGTAAGGTTCTCTCTTCCTTTTTGCAAGAAGAATCTTGTTTTCATCAAACAAAGCTATTAGAACTACTGACAAAGGATTTCTTTCCTTGTACATATCAACTTGAGGCATTTAAATCAGATTTTAGTTTTAACTATCACAGAAAATACATTTTGATTTCTATCAAAAACTTGTTTTGCATTTTGAATAAATTCATCACATATTCTTTGAGATTCTTCAATCCTTTTTGAAGGATTCAATATAGCATCTATTTCTTCAGACTTCAGATATTGCCTAAACATTTCATCCTCTTTTACACTTTCTATTAATCTACTTTGTTTACCTTCTCTAACAGCTTCAAAGTCTTTCATTGCTAAATCTCTAGCCCTTGTATGAAGTAATGATTTGTCACCACCTTTTTTTCCTGCTTCTGTTTCTATAGATTGAAGTGATGTAATAGCTAAAGAGTCCATAACTCTTTTCATAGCAACTTTATCATAAACAGTTATCCCATCCATTATGGTTTGATATAAGGTATGCAAAGCGTCCATACCAAGCATTGTTTCCATATGATACATCCTTCTCATAGCAGAGTCTCTAACATCACCTTCTAATTTATTGTTTGCTGCCGCATCCCAAGCTAATTCAATCTGGCGATTAACATAAGTTGATAATCCAGACATTCTTTCTGATAAATTTGGGTTTCTTTTACCTCCCATTGATGAAGATCCTGTTTTTTCTTCTCCAAAAGGTTCTTCCACTTCTAAATCATGTTGTAGAATTGTTATATCCTCAGCTACCTTATGCATATTAGCGCATTGAACAGACAGCGGATTGAAAATCATGCACTCATATTCTCTTGGATATTGTTGACCTATAGCAGGAAATGAATCTTTGAAATCCATTTTTTCCATAAGCTTTCTGTTTACTGCTTTTGCATCTTCTCTATTTCCATCAAGTAATTTTGTAAGTTGACTTCTATCTCCAACAGCACCTTCTATTCCCCTTCCCTTGAAGTTTTCTAATTCATATTCAAGTCTTTCTATACTCATAAGCAAAGGCGTGCCCCACATTGCAAATCTTTTTCCCTCAGTTATAACATCTGCATCTTTTAAATGAGTTTGAGCTACAGTAATAGTATCTCTATATTTTTGAACATTTTTTGTTAGTACTCTCAAAGAATTTACAGAACGGTCATGAACTCTTTGCAAACCACTTTTAAGTTGATATAATTCTACATTATCTGTAACATCCCTACTTGTCAAACCCATATGGACTAATCTTCCACCCTTAGGACATTGATTCCTATAGTGTTCAACATGAGCTACAACATCATGACCTTTTCTCTCTTCAAGTTCTTTAACTGCTTTCCAATCTATATTTTTTGGGTCCATTTTACTTTTTAAATCATTGACTTCTTCCCTAGTAGCTAACTTCCCATTAGAAACCTCCATTAAAGCTTCAGCATAGCTAACCCAGAATTTTCTCCATCCACCAAATTTGAATTCATCACTATAAAATTCTTGCATTTGCGAAGTTGAGTATCTGCTTATTAAAGGATGTTCGATATTAAACTCAGGCATTAAATATAATTTAGAAAGATAATTATTTAATCTTATTATCCCATTTTCCTTCGTTTATTTCTTTAAGAATTTCTTTCGGGTTCTTTCCTTCAACATAGACGCCGTAGCTTACACAGTTTGACACTACTTGCTTAACAGCTTTTTTCAAATCATCAGTTTTCAAATCATTTAATTTCATTTTAGCTATTTTAACTGCTTGCTCAAACTTCAAGCTCTCCTTGAATTCTTCTTTAACGCCATCTTTCTCAAAAACTTTAAAAGGTGCTTTTGCCAAAGCCTTAACATTTAATTCCTTCTTAACCAAAGCTGCTACCGAAGGACTTCCAACAGAGATTTCGAATTTTTTCGTTGATGGATCGACCTTTACGGTTACAGGAACCTCCATTCCAGCAAAATCTTTCGTTTTCTCATTTATTGCAGCAACAACCTCTCCTATATTTACCTTTGTAGGAGCTAAAGCTGGTGCTAGTGGAGGTGCTGGTGTTGCTTTACCGCCTTCAACTAGAACTTTTACAGTTATCATTTGCTTTCACCCTTTTCTGCAGCCTCTAGCAATCTAACAGAATCTATAGAAACAGTAATTGGAATAGGTATCGCAGCATCTAATAATTCTATTGTAACCTCTTCCTTTGATTCGTCGATTCTAGTGACCTTTCCTTTTTCATTTTTGAATGGACCACCAGTTACTTCGATTACATCTCCCCTGTTGATTTTTATTTCAATTTTTTTGACTTCCAAGAATTTTTTAATATCATCAAGTTTAACTGTTTTTCTTATCACCCCTTTTAGATGAGGAACTCCCTTTATAATTTTATCAATTGCCTCTTCGTCACCTTCGATGAAAATATAACCCTTTAATTCGTCTGGATGAAAAATAGATTTTATATCTAAACCACTGTTTTTTGTTTTACTTATTAGGGTTTCAATAACAGCATTCTCTCTTCCTACAGTTGTTCTTATTGTAAGTATCATTTTAAGCACCAATGAAAAGATTTCTTAACAGATAGTAAACTAAAAATATAATAAAGCCTATCAAACCTATAAAGATTATTCCAGCTCCTGTTATTTTTGAAGACAATACGAATTCTTTTTTGTCTGGCTTTTTAGCAATTCCTACAACTCTCTTATACTCTGAAATTTTATTCTTTATTCTACTAAAAAAGCCTGGTCGTCCAGGTTCTATTTTCTGTTCTTTTTTAGGCTCTTGTTTTTGCTGATTCGCATTACCAATTTCTTCTGGTTTGGATTCTTTTGATTCTTCCATTTAAACACCTAGAAACTAATCACTATTAGTCTAATTAATATTTAAATCTTTATGCCTTTAGCTAATTCTGAGCTAGTTTAAACAAAGTCTATTCCAAGTATTTTCTCAATTTCATGTTGTTTTTCTGTTGTGAAAACTCTTTCCCCTATTGCATAAGCACTGGGTGCTTTAACTCCTGTTATAATCAACAGAGCTCTTACCAGATTTCCTAGTTCCTTATATATCTGCGCTCCCCAAATTATTTTTGCATCAGAATTTATTTTTGTTGCAACTGCCTCGCAGATTTCTTGGCATTCTCTTATTGTAACATCTGTTCCACCAGAGACGTTAACCAAAGCTCCAGATGCACCTTCTATATCAACATCAAGCAAAGGATTGTTCAGTGCTTTTTCTACAGCTTCAACTGCCCTGTTCTCTGAATCTGACTCGCCCATTCCTATCATTGCCAAACCACCGTTAGTCATAACAGCTTTAACATCTGCAAAATCAAGATTAACCAAACCTGGTTTTGTCACTAACTCTGTTATTCCTTTAACAGAATTAACTAGAATTTCATCACAAACCTTGAATGCTGTTACAATAGATACATCAGGGACGATTTCTAAAAGTTTATCATTCGGAATTATTATCAAAGTATCTGTATTTTTTTCTAAGTTGTCTAAACCTTTTTGTGCATTAACCATTCTCTGTTTACCTTCCATAGAGAAAGGCAATGTAACTACACCAACTGTTAGTAAACCCATCTTCTTTGCAATCTCTGCAACAACCGGTGCTGCTCCTGTTCCTGTTCCACCACCCAATCCACAGGTGATGAAAACCATGTCTCCACCTTGTAGTGCTTCTTTTATTTCTTCCCTGCTTTCTCTTGCAGCCTCTGCACCAACATTAGGATCTGCTCCTGCACCTAAACCTTTTGTCAAATCTTTTCCAATCAGAACTTTTTTCTCGGCATCTGTGTATAACAAATCTTGTGCATCTGTATTGGTTGCAATAACCTCTGCTCCAACTATTCCAACCTGCATCATTCTAGATACTGTATTGTTACCAGCTCCACCCACACCCATAACTTTTATGTTTGCTTTTCTTGCTTCAAGAAGTTTTCTCAAATCTTCATCCATATCAGATAATTTTTCTCTGCCTTCAACACTTCTAACAGCCATTATAAACATCCTCCTGTTAATTCCTTTGATTAAATATACTTTTAAAATTAATTGAAATCTTATAAAAGAAAATATAATTTAAATTTCTTCGTATTCTAATAATTTTATGCCTCATGAAATAAAACCAGAAAATGTTGGAATGGATCCAGCTCAAGTTATAAGAATGAGAATGTGTTATGGACAAAGAGAAATCGAAGAAAGCGAAAGATATAAAAAAATGTTAAGAGAATCAGGAGAGCTAGGAGCAATGTTTGTTTCTTCATTACCTACTTCAGCATTAATAGAATCTGTTGAACCTCCTTGGCCAAATGGTAGATATAATCATATAAGAATAAAAATTGTTAAAGGAAGGGGCAGAGGTTCATTGTGGGGTGGTAGGGAATATCGTCTATGGTTTCAGGCAAGACATAGAGATGATTTCTCAAAGAAATATATTCAACCTAAAGATGATTCTTTAGAATCTATTATTAAACATAATTTAACACCAGGGGATTTTATTGTTGTAAGACAATCAGGTAAAGGGAAATCTTATGAAAAAACTGTAAGTACAATGACAGAAGCATTTGACGAATTATTAAAAGCTGTAAGAACTGCAAGATAATTATTCATTAGACTTTTCAAAAACTTCTACAAATTTTACTTTCTCCAAACCTAAAAATTTAATACATTCATCAGCAATCTTTTTCTTATAGATAGGATTTATCAAAGGCGGAAGAACAATTTCAACTTCCTTATCATTCGTTTTGATATCTATTTTATCCTTTTCAATCCTTGTATAAATATTAATTATCATTTTTATTTTGTCTTCAATCTTTTCAATTTTTTCCTTGACTTCCAATTCATAAATCAGAGTCTTGCCAGACAAAGGATGATTGAAATCTATTTTAACCCTTCCTCCTGAAACAGATAATATTCTACCTCGCATATCTTCTATGCTGACCATCATTCCTGGAATCGGTTTTTTATCCTGTCTTCTAAACTCAGATATTGAAATTAATTTAATTAGTTTTTGATTCCTTTCACCAAAACCCTTTTCAGGAGGTATTTCTATGATTTTCTTTTCACCAAGATTCATTTCTTTCAAAGCTTCTTCTACACCTTTTATTGTATATTCTGCTCCAATTATTACAGGAGTATCTTCAGACTTGTCAAACTCATGTCCAGTTTCTTTAATCTTCCCAGAATATTTTAATATTATAAAATCATTATTTTGCATAGAATTAATTGACGTGACATATTTAAATCTATTATAAGTAAAGATATAACAATTTATATATGAATTCTAATAAATTATTATGGAAATAAATGAGTTTTGTTCTATGCTAAAGGATAGTAAGCAGTTTGATGACATAGAAATAAGAATCGTTAGAGCAATATTGATGCTTACTAATAGAGATAAAGTAAAATCTAATGCAACTGAAATAGCAAAGGAGGCTGGCCTGTCTGTTACAAATGCTTACAAATATCTTTATTCGCTACAGAAGAAAGGACTGGTTGAAAGCGGGGAAGATAAAAATAAGGTATTCTGGTTGGCAAGATCAACAAACCCGTTCCAAAGAATTATGAGCTATGTTAGCAGGGATTATATTAGATTAAAGGATTTATTTTCTGATTTAGAAAAACAATATGACGAATTCTTAGATTTGAGAGGAAAAACTATATGGCTAGGAGAAAAAGCTTATGAACAGTATGAAGGTGATTTTGTTAACAAGGCTTCTCTACTTTTTGATTTGGCTAATGAGGAAATTTTAATAACAACAGATAAATTTTATAATGATATTGTCTTATTAGAGGCAATCAAAAGAGCTGTTCAGAGAGGAATAAAAATAAGAATGATTGCAGCAGAAATTCATCCTACAACCTTGGCTAACTTAAGAAAGATAAACATTGAGATGAGACTGGGAAGGGCTGCACCGTATATGGTTGTTGTTGATGGAAAGCATGGAATGACTGTTGATGAAAGCGAGAAAGGAATCTGGTTCTTGAATTGTAAGACAGACTATAAAGACAAGTTCGAGGAATTCTGGCAAAAGGCGCATGTTATATAAACTAATTTTCTGAATTATATTTATGAAAACTAGAAATGTTGTTATAATAATTTTTTATGATGATAAGAAAAGAATTCTTTTGCAAGATAGAAGAACTATTAGTAAACTTGGTGAAGAATGGGGGTTTTTTGGCAGAGAAATTAAACAAGGTGAAACTCCTGAACAAGCAGTTGTTAGAGAAACAAAAGAAGAGCTTAGTTTTGATTTAAATGAGTACAAATATATAGGAGAATACAGCTACAAAATCAAAGATTCTTTAAAGAAAAGATTTGTTAACTTTGATTTTGATGTAGTTTTGTGCAAAGCTTTTATTTCAGCTTTAAAAGATAATCTTTCAAAGTTTAAACTTAAAGAAGGAAAGAGAATGCAATTATTCTCGCTAGATGAAGCAGAAAAATTGAAAATGGTTTCAAAAGGCGACATAGAAATGGTTAAAAGATTAAGGAATATTTTGTGATTCAAATGAAAGAAGAAAAAGTTGAATTTGAAAATAAAAGAGAGAAGATCAGGGGCATCTTACATATTCCTGATAATGAAAATCCTCCTGCTATTATAATGTGCCACGGATTCACAGGAAACATGAATGAAGATCATGATTTATTTGTTCATGCAGCTAAAAAATTCTGCGAAAACGGATTTGTCGTTTTAAGATTTGATTTTAGAGGTTCTGGGAAAAGTGAAGGAAAGTTTATAGATATGACAATTTCAGGTGAAGTTAGCGATTTGAAAAAAGCTATTGATTTTATATCTTCAAGAAAAATCAACAATAATAGAATAGGTGTTTTAGGTTTAAGTTTAGGCTCTGTTGTTTCTGTTTTAGGATGGAATGAAAGAGTAAAAACATTAGTTTTATTATCAGCTCTTAATGATAATAAAAAAGTTTTTATTAATGGGTTTGGAAAAAAGACTGTTAAAGAAATCGAGGAGAAAGGATTTTGTGATTTGAAAAAGTCTCCAGAAGGATGGAGAACAAAAACTAGTTTTAATGTTGGCAAAGGATTTTGGGAAGAAGTCAAAAAAACAAAACTTGTTAGCAATATAAAAAATGTAAAATGTCCAATTCTTATAATTCAAGGAACTAATGATAAAGATACTGATTTGAGTGATTCAAAAGAACTTTATAGTGCAGCAAACCAACCAAAGGAAATTAAACTAATCGAAAACGCAAGTCACAGTTTTGATAATCCTGAGCATGAAAAGGAAGTTATTAAAGTATCTTTAGATTGGTTTAATAAATGGTTAAATTAAGACTTGAAAAAGTATTCTAAATTTTAATTTCTTATTATATCATTAAAACTGATTAGTTTAATTTTTATCTTTTCGGCCAGTCTGCAAAGACCATGCTGTTTTTCAGTTTGTTTTTTACTGCTTCGAATATCATCTTATGTGCTTCATTGTTAGGGTGGATGCCGTCAGGCACTAGTGAAGGTGCTTCTCTAAACAGTTTTTTAGGCATATCAATAAAAAGAATTCCCTCTTCTTTGCATACACTCTTAAGTATAAAATTATACTCTAGAATGCGTTTGTTTGTGAAGATTTTTCCAGTTCTGCTGTACGGAAGTGGATTGGTTTTTTTCTCATAAACAGGTGTCAAGCCTACAAAAAATACATCTCCGCCAAACTTACGTTGAGCTATGATTATCTTGCGGATATTCTGCTTAAACATCTCTTTTTCTATCAATGAATGGCCATCCTTGAAAAAACAACTATCATTTATTCCAAAAGCGAATATAAAAACCTTTCTTCCTTCTTTATGTGGAAGTCTGCTTCCGGTTTCGATCTCGAATCGTGCGAGGATATCCTCGCTAGTATGTGCATCTACACCAAGGTTGTAAAGATATGTACTATAGTCTAGCATATCATTTTCAACCAAATATTTCTGAAGTCTAATGACCCAACCACCTTTAGTATCAATAGCACCTGCACATATACTGTCGCCGAACACAAAAATTTCTGCCATTTTATTACCATATTAAATCTTTATTTTAGATGCATCTTTGTATGATTGTAAAATTGTACTCCAGTTTCTCTTTGGCCAATCTACCAGAATATCAGTTTTTTCTAGCTCGTCTATAACTGATTTCAATATTATTCCATGTGCTTTGTTATTTGGGTAAACTCCATCGGTAAATAGTATGCGCGCTTTGGGAAGCATCTTAGCAAAAATATCAATAAATAGAATCTTTTCCTCTTTACACACTTTTCTGAGAATAGCGTTGTATTCAGATATATTTTTATTCGAGAAATTTTTTCCCGAAGTTGTGTAAGCTACCGGTCTCGTCTTTTTTTCATAGACAGGTGTTATACCAACAAAGAATATATCGCCTCCAATTTTTCTTTGCCAAGCGATTATACTACGAACGTTATTTTCGAAAGTTTTTTTATCAGTTATAATCCTACCGTCTTTGAAAAAACATGTATCGTGCAGACCAAATGCGAATATGAAGAGTACCCTATCATCTTTGTAACGAACCCTACACTCAGTTTCTGATTTTATGCGAGAAAGAATCTTTGTGCTGTTATCAACATCAACAGCCATGTTATATAAGAGGGTACTCCAATCTATATATCCATTTTTTATAATATATTTCCTAAGTCGGACAACCCATCCACCTTCCGGGTCGATTGCACCAGCCGGTATACTATCTCCAAACATTAGTATCTGAGGCATATTATAGAATTATATTAGTATAATAAATAAATTAATCATTCCCAAATACATCCTTTTTCTTTTCTAGCATTATTTTCCATTTCTAAAAATAAAGATGAGAATTTTGTATTAGGTTCAACCTCTTCAAATCTAGCCAAACCTATTTTAATCATTTCAGCATTAACAAATAAATCATCAGCATAAACATATCTCAATAATCTTCCGTATTCATCTTTGTCTCCAACATCTTTTTCAAGCCTTAATCTCTTTCCTATAATTAATTCTTCTAATTTTTTCTTAGCTTCCAAAGAACATGGCTCGCCTATTTCAGGAGCATTGATTCCTATCAGTCTTATAGATTTTCCATCTTTAGTTTTAAGAGTGTCACCATCAATTACATAAGAAATTTCTTTATAACTGTCAATATAATTCCAAATCAAATAAATTGTTAAAGTAAACAGTATAGCAATCAAAAAGTTTTTCATAAGATTTGTTAAAGAGAATTAGACTTAATTTTAACTTACCACTGCTGATTGTTCTAGTTCTTTAAATCTAACAAAAGGCTTGATATTAATCATATACCTTATACATGGCGAATCTTTTTTTACTCCTTTTACTTTTCCTATTTTACTTGCAAGCCTATTTGCTCTTTTTTCATCTGAAGTTTCAAATCTTGCAGCAGCATCATAAGTTCTAGAATTATAAAAAATCCGATCTCTAGGAAATTCTACTGTTTGAATATTTCCATTTCCTATTCTCACTATTTCTTCAGCAGCTCTCTTTCTTCCTTCCTTTGAAGTATCAGGTTCGAATTTTAAAAGTATGTAACCGAAACCTGTATAAACTTGTTCCATAACATTAGAAGAATAAAAAGTAATTTAAAACTTTCTATTCAATGAATATTCCAGGTTTTTCAGGTTCAGCAATTTTAGCTTTTGGATGATCAGATTTCTCTGCATCCATAATTTCTACTTTACAATTCAACTCTTTTTCAAGAAATTCTTTTGCTTCTTCTAGATGTTTTAACTCATGAGTCTTCAAAAACAATTCGTCCAAAGACTTTCTTTTTTTCAGCTTGTTAAAGTATTCAGCAACCTCTTTTTCCTTGCCCTTGTAATCATTTAAAATCTCTTTCAAATCCCTTTTCTCTAGAACAGCATCATAAACATGAGATTTCCAGTTAGGAGCCACAAATATTCTAACACATTTAGGCTTTTTGATTTCAGATAATTTCTTTATCTCTTCAATATCTCTGAGAATTTTTCTTAACAGTTCTTCACCAGCCTCTATTTTCAGATTAATGAGCTTGTCATCATGCTCTGGCCATTCTTCATTTAAAACAAGAGTTTTATTTCCTAGTTTTTTCCACACCTCTTCGCAAACATGTGGTGTAAACGGTGATAGCATTTTTATCCAAACTGGAATTAATTCAGTATTATAAGCTTTAGCTCTTTTCTTATACCAATTCAAATCTTTCAGAACAGAAAAGAATATGAGTTCTACTGCTTTCTTAATGTCATTTTTTTCCAAATCATTTGTAGACATTTCTATTACTCTGTTGAGTCTTGACTCAAACCATTTGTCAATTGTTTCTTTTCCTTGTTTCTTGCTTTTTATAATTTCTGATACAATCTTCATGAAATTTTCTAAATGCTTCTTATAGACCCCGCATTCCTCATTTTTCCAATCAAAATCCATCCACTGGTTTGTTCCATGGCTCATGTAAAGTCTCACTGTATCTGCACCGTAATCTTTTATGGCATCATCCCAGAAAACAACATTCCCCAAATGCTTGGATAACTTCTTTCCGTAAGCAATTACATGCCAGTTAACAAAAATTCCTCTAGGCCATAATTCTTCTGGAAATATTGAACAATGATTAAGTATGAATAAAGGAAAGTGAGCCGACTTGTGTTCTTTACCACCGCAATTCAAATCCAAAGGATACCAGTATAAAAACTCTTTTCTGATTTCTTCCCATATGGGTTTCTTAGCCTTGCCTATTCCTAGGAAAATATAATCAAAGAATTCATCATTCAAAGCATCTAGACTGATTTTGTTTTCATTGTAGTATTTTGAAATTATGAAGAATGCCATATATATCGTCGAATCAGACAAGGCCTCTACAATCCAACCATCTTCAAATGGGAACTCTGTTCCCAAACCTCTTTTTCTAACGCAGGGTCTTGCATCCAGCCAATCTATTATTGAAGGAAGTTCTTTTTTGTATTCACCTGGATATATATTCATGTTTTCTACGCATTCCTTTCCTAACTTTTTCATTTTTACATTTGCATAATCTATGAACCATTGGCCTTTAACAAGTTTTATTACAACCTCTGTTCCACATCTGCAGTGTATTGGCTTGACAGACAACTCATAAATCATGTCAGCATTTCCAGTCCTTTTTAGCCAATTAGAAATCTCATTCTTTGCTTTGGATGCTATCATTCCACCGAACATTGGAATAGAATCTAGCATCTTACCATAAAACTCGATTTTGTATAATTCATTAGTTGCTTCTTCTATCTTAGGATCATTAGGATACTTTATTTTGTATTTTTCTAAAATTTCTGCTGCAGGTATTTCTCCGAATTCAGAAGATTTAACAACCTGTATAGGCTTTATGTCTGGAGCAACCTTCTTAAGATAAATGTAATCAAAAGGATCGTGGGAAGGAACGCTCATGACAATTCCAGTTGCCTCATCAATATCAACAAATTCTCCTGCAAGAATCGGAACTTCTTTGTTTGTAGCTGGGTTAACGATTTTCTGCTTTATGAACTCTTCACCAGCCACTTCTTCGATAACTTCTATATGTTTCTCTAGGTGCTTTAATTTATCAATGGCTTTTTCAGATATTATCCACTCTTCATTATCGACCTTTGCTTTGACATATCTTCCATTAGGATTTATCCAGACATTTGTAACGCCAAAAACAGTCTCAGGCCTCATTGTTGCTGTTGGAAAAACTAATTTTCCGAGTCTGAATTTAATAACAACATAATCCTTTATCTGAGCTCCTTTCCACTCAGATATATCCATTTCAGCTGAGTCTAGACTAACCGGATGGTCGCAATCAGGACACCATGCTAGTCTGTAATCTTTTTGTGTTAGGTATCCTTTTTCTTTTAATTTTTTGAATTGCCATTGAATGAACCTGTTATATTGTGGATCGATTGTAGAAACAATAGCTCTATAATCTAATGATAATCCTATTCTCTTGAAAGCATCAATCATATTTCTTTCTAAGTATTTTTCCACGTCTAAAGGTGTTTTAAACTTTACAGCCTCTTTAGAAGGAATGCCATATGTTTCTGCATTCTTCAGATCTTTTAAAACATCGTCTAATATTTTCTGACAATGAACTCCTGTTGCATGAAATCCTAACGGGAAGAATATATTAAAGCCTTTCATTTTTTTGAATCTCGCAATTATGTCTGGAAGAACATAGGAACGTGCATGACCAACATGCAATGTGCCAGACACGGTCGGATAAGCAAAAAGCATGTAAAACTTTTTCTTATTGCTTGGCTCTGATTCAAATGCTTTTGAGTCTCCCCATTCTTTCTGCCATTTCTTTTCTATTTTCCCAAAGTCCATAATATCTATAACCCTTTTTTATTTTATAAACCCAAATCATCAGAAATATTTTGTAATGCTTTTAATGATATCTCAAAAAACTTTTCTCTAGGAATTCCTATCTGCTCACAGAACAAAATCCTTTCTCTGCTGCAATTTCTAGCAAAGTCTTTTTTCTTGAATTTATTTGATATACTTTCTACTTTAACGTCGGCAAGCTTTTTTGATGGCATGATTAATGCAGCAGCAATAACAAGACCTGATACAGAATCTGCTGCTATCAATGCTTTTTCCATCTTAGTTTCTGGTTGAATGCTTAGGTTTTCAAAATTATGAGCTTTTATTGCTCTTATTATTTCTTCATCAACCTTTCCTTTTAAGATTTCAGGTGCGACAGTACAGTGTTTTTCTGGCTCTGGTGCTTTCTCAAAGTCTATATCATGTATCAAGCCTAGCAAACCCCACTTTTCTTTATCCTCATTTAAAAATTCTGCTGTTCCTCTCATTATTGCTTCCACAGCATACATATGCTTAAGCAAGTTGTCCTTGCTGACGTTTTCTTTTAAAAGTTTCATAGCTTCTTCTCTAGTCATACTATCAGTATAATTTATAAGTTATACAAATAAATAAAATTATTATGCCCTGGTAGCTCAGCTAAGGATTGAAGAATTTCAGTCTTCTGAATTGGATAGAGCGCCTGACTTCTAAATGAACTTTAGAAGTTCTGACTAAAGATGAAGAAATCAGGAGGTCGCGAGTTCAAATCTTGCCCAGGGCATTTCCAAAAACATTTTATATGGTAAAATCCATAATTTATTAGGTGAAAATATGATAACTTTTGCGCCATTCATATTTCAAACAATTGCATCGTTTTTTACATTGATATGTTTAGACTTGTTTTTATGGGCATATGCAGTTGATGAAATAATAAGAAAATATTAAATTAATTTTTTAAAAGCAAACTTTTTATTCTTTCTAAACGAATTATTCTTCGATTAAATGACTAGAATTATTGGAGTGGTTTCAGGAAAAGGCGGAGTTGGTAAAACAACCCTGGTTTCTAACCTTGGTGCAGCTCTAATAAAAAAAGGCAAGAATGTTATAATAATTGATGGGAATGTTACAACCCCTAATCTCAGTCTTCACCTAGGAATACCATTCTATCCTGTTACTTTGCATGACGTCTTGAACAAAAAAATGCCGATAGAGTCAGCAATATATTATCACGAATCCGGATTAAAGATTATCCCTGCATCTTTGTCAGCAGATGCAATAAAGGATGTAAAAATAGAAAGATTGCAAAGTGTTTTATTAAATCTTTTAGGAAAAGCAGAAGTAATAATCATTGATTCAGCAGCTGGTCTAGGAAAAGAGGCATTAGCAGCAATAGCAGTGTCAGATGAACTGATAGTAATAACCAACCCAGAGATACCTGCTGTTACAGATGCTTTGAAAACAATAAAGGTTGCAGAAGCTAATGGGACAAAGATATTAGGAGTTGTTGTGAACAGGATAAGGGGATTAAAACATGAATTACCGCTTTCAGAAATAAAATCAATGCTAGAGGTTCCTATAATAGCTGCTATTCCTGAGGATATACATGTCCCTAGATCAATAGCCAAAAGAACTCCTGTTGTTCATCACAGACCGAACAGTAAGGCTTCTATAGAATTTCAAAGATTAGCAGCAAGAATTGTTGGAGAACCTTGGAAAGCAGTTAAAAAAGATAGCTGGTTTGAAAGATTATTCTTCTGGTTGAGATAAATTATTTATTGAAATCTCTTAGGGCTTTTCTAAAACTTTCATGCTTCTTTTCCATGATTTCTATTATGTCATCTAAGAACAAGCAAGGCAGAAATATCATGATAAAGTAGATTAAAATACCAACTCCTAATGATGATATTAAGTAAGCTTCTAAGTATCCTTCTGGCACAAAATTGCTTTTTATTGGTATCATAATATTAAAGTTAAAACCATAATAATTGCTAGAGAAAGGATAAAATAATGCAACTGATCCTGCAAAAAGATCTAGAAACAAATGACTGGATAAAAATATTAGTAAAAGTATAGAAAATCCTTTAAAGCTATAATTTGTTTTAAAACTAAAAGCTAGGAGGACAATAATTATTGGAAGTAGCAATGTGATAAAAATATTATGAAAAGTGGCTCTTTCTACACCAACAAAATGATCCAAGTCTATCAGAACAGTAAGAACTCCGACTATCAAAATATTTCTTATTTTATGTTTAATATGAACCTTTGCTGCTAATGCTGTAATCACAGGAAATAAAAAATGAAATAAAGTATCCATTTAATCAATCCTTATTTAGATTTTTGTACCATTCAACCATGTTCTTCATCTCTATATCATAGACGCACTTCGGATACCATCTCAGTTTAGTTTCTGCTTTTTTGACTGAAAATACACGGTTGGTAAGAGCAACTTCAAAATACTCTCTCTGCATCATTATTGTTGCAACTATTTTTATAAGCCACGTTGGAACTTTCCTTGGAGTTTTTCCAAGTAACCGGACAACATTTGCAAACACGTCTGCAATTTTTATAGGTTTCGAATCAGCTATTATGTAAATTCCTTTACCTTTTTTCACTCCTATCATTAGAGCGTTACTAACATCTTTCACATGTACTAAATTTATAAAGTTTTTTGTGTCAGGTATAAATCCAAACTTAAGTAGGCTCATTCCATATTTCCACCATGGAGAACCTATACCATAAACTAATGTCGGACGAAATATGATTGATGATATACCTGAATTTAATATCATATGCTCTGCCTGAACTTTTGATGCACCATACGGGTTATTAGGTCTGCACGGATAATTTTCGTCGGCAATTCCAACTATAGGACCAAATGCATCTGCGGATGAAGTATAAACAATTTTTTCTACATTGTTACAAACTTTTAAAATATTTTCTGTAGTGAGTCTATTTGCCAAAAAATTCTCTTCTTTTTTTAGACTTATGGCACCTGCCAAGTGTACAACGACATCTATGTCTTTAGAAATCCCTTTGAGCGTATCTATTCTTGTGGCATCTCCCTTGAAAATTTCTATTTTAGAAGAAAAAATATCAGCTTTCTTTTCGTTTCTAACAAGTAGCCTTATATCATAATCCTTTTCAAGCATCTTATTGACAAAGTATTGACCAATAAAACCGGTTCCACCTGTTATCAGTATCATAACATCATTACTTATTTAAGTGCTTTTTTAATAAATAGTAATATGAAAAATAAAGAACTGATTAAATTTTATTTACTGCTTGTCTTTTTTTCATTTGTAATAAATACACTGATAGAAGCTTTTGTTATTCAACTTGGAATTGTTAATTATACAGTTTATCCGAAATTCTTAGGAATATCCTGGTTTACTTATTTGTTATATTTTCCATGGATACTGACAACTTACATTGGAGGAAATTTTTTAAATAAAAAGACTAAAATGAATAGATATATTTTTTATTTTATCATAGGCGCACTATTTGCCTTCTGTTTCGACCTTTATGCAACTAGCATGAACTTGTATTTCTATATATTCAATTCTATTTTCTATATAGTACAAGTGCCATTGGAAGATTTTTTTGCGGTTGGCTTTATGATAACCATTTCTGTTTCGATTTCAGATTATTTTGTAAAAAAAATTATTAAATCTTAGTTTTAATCCTATCAAATGCCTTATGTACTAATCAACTTCTATTTCAAAAGCAATTACTGACTTTTCTATTCCCCATTTTTCTAACACAGTAGGGTGTATTTCTCCGAAGAATCCTATTTGCCTCTCATTAATGAGAATCTCTCCGCATCTGAATCCTATGAAACTTGGATGGGTATAATCTCTTAATGTAAATTTATACTCCATGCCTTTCAGCACAGCCTCAACAATGGATTTCATCTCGGTTAGGTTTGCATCATCATAAGAAATAACAGCAGCCAGTTTTCTTTCAATCCTTGTTCTTGTTTCCCTAGATTCGTCTTTAATAACAGAGTCGCCGATTTCGAAAACTCTTTGGGGGTAATCCCTATGTTTGTTTGAAGACAAAACTTTTAACAAACTTGGCAATAGCCATGTTCTACATATGTTATACTCACTAGAAGTTGGGTTTAACAATTCTACTGCCTCGCCTTCAATATTCATTTTAGAAGAATCATTTTCTTTGCTTGTTAAAACAAAATTCAAAACCTCTTGAAATTCCAAACCTATCATTAGCTCTCTTATTTTCTTTGTTATTTTTTCTAGTTCAGTTAGCTCTCCTATGGTTGCTATTTTTGGAAGAACAGGTTCAATATTGTTATAGCCATAACCAATAGCAACATCTTCTATCAAATCAATCTTGTGAAGTATGTCGCATCTGTAAGGTGGTATTCCAATTCCTAGTTTTCCTCCCTTCAATTTCTTAACATCATATCTCATTCTCTCGAATATTTCTGCTGCCTGGTTCTCGTTCAATTCTAGACCAAGAATTTTATTAATCTCTTCAACATCGATTGCTACTTCTAATGGTTCTAAATCAGGAGTTGTTCTGTTGCTGACTTTAACAGTCAATATCTTTCCTCCTCTTTCAGCAATACTGCATATCAATATACTCAATGCCTGGTCTACAGCTTTCTCGTCAGTACCGGTAACATCTATGAAAAGGTCTTTTGTTTTTTCTGTTACCCTTGTTCTTTCTGAGTTGATGATTGGTGGAAAACTTATCACACCTTCCTTATCATAAATCATCGGATACTTGCTTTTTACCAAATGGGCAAATGCTTTTCCTTTGGGATGTTCTTCAAGAATCTCTTTTATAGTCATTTCCTTGGATTCTCCTAAAGGAATGAAATTTTCTTTCTCAACATCAGTATAAACTAGAGGAGGCTTTATCTTTTCAAAATCATGAACTCCTATTGCAACCTTTCTCCTCTCTCTCCCTATTGTTGTGTGTAATTTCTCCTGTATCTGCATCAGACTTTTTATCAGATCGTCTGTAAGTTTAACATCTACAATTATACCGCAACTTATGAAAGGTCTTACATCTGTTTTTTCTTTCTTAAGAGAAATATCAGAATCTGAAACATTATATTTTCTTAATCCTGTTTCTATTCCTAAAAATCCTTTCATCTCTCTTGCCATGCCTTCAACAGAAAACATGTCAGGCCTGTCAGGATTTAGTTCGCATTCTATCTTGTCTTTGTCAATCTTTGCTTCAACCTTTAACAAGAATAGGGTTTCCTCTATTTGCTCGTCTGCCAATTCCTTTCCAATTAAACTCAGCAAATCTTTTTTATTGATTTCAATTACAACCATCTATTTCACCAAAGGTGTTTCTCTCAACCATCCTAAATCTTCTGAAAATAACATTCTGATATCGTCTACACCAAGTTTAATCATAGCCAATCTGCTAATTCCTATTCCCCATGCCAAAACTTGAGCTTTTTCTATGCCTAAAGGTCTGAGAACTTCTGGTCTGAGCATACCAGCAGGCAAAACTTCCATCCATCCTAACTTTGGATGCTTAACATATCCTTCTACAGAAGGTTCAGTATAAGGAAAAAAACTTGGTTTGAATCTAACCTCTTTTATCCCTATCGACTCTGCAATCTCTTTTAAAAATCCTAATAAGTGTTTAAACGTCAAACCTTCTCCAACAACTATTCCTTCACATTGATAGAACTCCATCAAATGTTTAGCATCAATAATATCAGGCCTGAAATTTCTGTCTATTGAAAAGTATTTTCCTGGTCTTTCTTTATATTCATAAAGAGTTCTTGCAGACACAGCTGTGGTATGAGATCTTAAAACAAGTTTTCTAGATTCTTCTCTATTCCATAGTCCACCCCAACCAGTGCTCTCAGTAATCCAACCGCCTTCGTGAGTAGCCTTAACTTTTGCAATCAGATTCTCGTCTGGTAAACTTCCTAGGTTAGGGCTTTTCAAATAAAAAATATCATGAAGACTTTTAGCAGGATGATCCTGTGGAATAAATAATGCGTCACAGTTCCAAAAAGAGGTTTCAACTAAAGGTCCATTCATTTCTTGAAAACCTAATCCTATTAGTCTTTCTTTCATATCGTCTATGAATTGAATGTAAGGCTGTTTCTTTCCAGGATAAATTATAGGAGCAGGAGAATTGACATCATATCTCTTGAAGGGAATGTTTTTCCATTCACCGGTTTTTATCATTTCAGGTGTTAACTGTGCTATTTCATTTAACTTAACAGTTCTAGGTTTCCCAGAGAAAAGACTTAATATTTTTTCCCAGAAAGAAGTTCTTTTTACTTTCTTTGTTTCTTCAATCAAATTTCTACTTTGCAAAACTTTTACCAGTTCTTCTTTTGTTTCACCTTTTTTGTCAACGTCTTCCAGAGCTTTTTCTGCTTCACTCTTCTCTCCTCTTGCTTTCTTACCGGTTTCAGTTATTTTTACAACATTGTTTTGAATTTCTATCCAGTTGTTTTTCCTTGACCAGCCTATTGCAATTTGAGCTTTAGGAAGTTTAGAAACTTCTTCCAAAGGTTTTTCATTTTCTATTGATTTGATTAATTGCTTTTCTGGTAAACCATTCTTTAAATATTCTGATCCTTCTTCAGTTAGCTTGTACATTTCAATCCTCTAACATAAATTTTTCTACAACTTTTTTAGCAGCTTCTCTTTTCTTTTGATGTTCAGCTAAGAACTTTTTGATTCTTTCAGCAAGTTCTTTTTTGCACTCACCACATAAGATTTTTCCTTTCTTGCATTTCTCGTATCTTTCTTTAAGCTTTTTATCATCTAGCTCAAATAAAAGATAGAAGTATTGATAAACAGAACAAACATCCGGATTTCCTCCAAGTTTCTTTTGTTCTTCGACAGTGTCTCTACCACCTGTAAATGCTTTCATGATTTTTCTTTCAATATCTTTCGGAGTATCAACTGTATATATGGCTGTTTCTGGTTCACTTGCAGACATTTTTCCACCTTTTCCTAAGCTAGGTAGAAACTTGCATTGAATAGAAGCTGGTTTGTAATAACCAAGCTTCGGAAGAATATCTCTGGCTATTCTAAAATGCGGATCTTGATCAATAGCATGAGGAATCAGACAAGGAATATTCTTTTTCTGTTTTACAGATTCTATAAATGCTGGAACAGATTGCATACTTGTGAAAAATATTGAACCAACGTTTGTCTCATTAGTAAAACCAAAAACAGCTTTTACTGTTGAAAATGTCAATTTTTTTGCAACTCTAATAGCTTGTTTATACAAAGTTTTTGCGTATTTCAGATCTGAAATTATCTTAGTTTTTGATGAATCAAAACCAAGCGCTATTAAATCTAAAGAATTCTCATAAGTAAACTTTTCAACATCTTCTACACTAAGTTTTTCTTTAAACAAAAATTTTTCATCATCTGTTAGTTGAATCAAATAATTAACATTAAATGCATCCTGCAATTGTTTTGTAAAAATGAAAGGTAGTAGATGACCCAATTGAGTATGTCCTGAAGGCCCTCTACCATTATACAAGTAAAACTTGTTACCCTTTTCAAATTCGTTTAAGATAAAATCTAAATCTCTATGAACGAAGAATATTTTTCTTCTCAAAAAAAGATTATTTCCCATATATTTTTCTAGTTTCTTACGAAGTTTTTCATCTATCAGACTCAGACCAAATTCCTTTACAAGTTTATCATAATCTATTTTACCACGAACTTCATATGGAGTTACAACCATTTTTTCTTCTGGCATTTTATCACCTATTTTCATTTAATAGATAACTTTCTCTGGTTTTATTAATATTCCTAGAAGTAGCAAAATCTACTAAGCAAATTGGCACAGATTCCATTCCATGTAATCGCCTAAAATCTATTTGATGTCAACATATATAAAAATGTAGTAAATTTTGGTTGTATATCAATAGGCTTAAATCCTTTTTTATCCAATATTTTTTCAATGATTTTATGAAAGAAGTAGCAATGGTTCAGTTACCTCAGGATGAAATGCCAACAAGATGGTTTAACATATTACCTGTTTTAGAAGCAACAATAGGTAAATTGCCTGAACCAAAAGATCCTGATGAAGGAGAGTCAAGATTAAAAAAGTTGCCTGAATATCTTGTAGGAGAATGTCTAAATCAAGAGTTCTCAGATCAACCCTGGATTGATATTCCTGATGAAGTCCAAGAATCGTATCTAAGAGTTGGAAGACCAAGACCATTATTTAGAGCGCGACATCTTGAAGAAAAACTTAAGACGCCAGCTAGAATATATTGGAAAGCTGAGTCTTTCAGTCCAACTGGAAGTCATAAAACTAATACTGCAATAGCTCAAGCTTATTATGCAGCCAAAGAAGGCCGTGAAAGAATAGTAACAGAAACCGGTGCAGGACAATGGGGAACAGCCTTATCACATGCTGCAGCTCTGAATGATTTGGACTGTACAGTCTATTGGGTCAGAGATGTATATGACTGGAAAGCTGATAGAAGAAATTTCATGAAATTTTTGGGTGCAAAAGTTTTTGCTTCTCCAAGCAAAAATACAGAAGTTGGAAGGGAACTCTTAAAAGAAGATTCGAATCATCGTGGATCTTTAGGAATTGCAATTTCAGAGGGCATTGAAGATGCATTAAGAAATAGAGATACTTCACGTTACTGTCTTGGTTCAGTTCTTAATCATGTTCTTTTACATCAAACAATCATAGGTCTTGAAGCAAAAAAACAACTTGAAATGATAGATGAAAAACCAGATGTTATAACTGGTTGTTTTGGTGGTGGAAGTAATTTTGGAGGTATAACAATACCATTTATTGCAGATGTATTGAATAAGAAAGCTGAGACAAAGTTTGTGGCAGCGCAAAATGAAGCTGCTCCAAGTCTTGTTAGAGGAGAATATAAGTATGATTTCGCAGATTGGGCAGAACTTACACCGATGATCCCAGCATATACACTGGGTCATAAGACAGAATTGCAACCAATAAAAGCTGATGGTATTAGATATCATGCCGGATCACCTATATTTGGTCATTTGAAACGTCATGGAATTATATCTGCAGTTGCTTATCCTACTGACGAAAGATATGTTTTTGAGAGAGCTAAACTATTTGCTCAAACAGAGGGTTGGCTTGTAGCACCAGAGTCAGCACATGGTATTACTTATGCAATAGATAGGGCGATAAAATGTAAGAAAAATGGAAAGCCAGAAGTCATTCTTGTTAATGTTAGTGGTCATGGTTTCTTAGATATACCAGGTTATCGTGAGAAGTTAAGAAAAGGTATGGGTGGTAAGATTTCTCCAGAATACATAGAACAGACAACAATATCTAGTCCTTTTAGTTTCTAAATATAAAATTAAGCTTCGATTCCAAAAACTTCTCCAATACCTTCTAATAATTTTCCATAATAAGATGGTTCAAAAACAGTTTTAGGTGATTCTACAATTATTCTCTGAGGACCTTCAGCTATTGTAACTATTTTCTTTTTAAAATGTCTATCCTTAGATATCTTGGCTAATTTACTTTTTTGATCAAATTCAAGTTGAAGTCCTAATTCTTTTGATATTTTATTAATTTTTCTAAGACTTGTTAAACTTAAATTAATTTTTCCTTTGAAATAGTAACTTATTTTAGGTTCTGAAAAACTATCTTTTCCATCATACGTTGGTTTCCATTCTCCTTGAGAAAACTGTTTCGCCATTCTATCTATATAACCTCCAATAGCTTCATCACTCCAACCTTGTTTTCTAAGACTCAAAATAGTATAGTAACTATTTTTTACTGACAATGACATAAAAACTAATGAAATAAAAAAGTATTAATAGATTTATATTGAGTAATCTGATAATTTTAATAACTAGAATTTAAATCATATCTATATGACCAAACTCTTGATTGTAGTCAGCCTTATTTATTCCATTTCTTTGATAAGCTCTTTTCTATTTTTTTCGTATCAATACTATAATGGAATTATATCAGCAATTACTTTTATAAAATTTTCAATAATTTATTTAGTTTTTCTATTTTTACTTTTATTAAGCTATAAAAAAGGAAAAAATAATTTTAATTCGGTAATTAATGATTTAGGGATAAAACAAGATTTAACATTACCGACAATCGTGCTTTTCTTTTTTGGTAGTTTATCAATAGTAATAGCAGTATTTTACATTTCTTTACTAAATTATTTTGGAATTTTATTTGTGATAGAATCCCTAGAAATGTTAATATTAAATATATTAGCTTTAATATTGTTTTTTTGGTTAAGCTTTTTCTTGATTTTGGGATGGGATATGATAAAAATTCTAGGAATTGCCACACAATATTTAATAGTTAAGGACATACAAGAAAACAAAAAGCCAAAACCCTTTAGAATTATACATTTTGTATTTAAAAAAATTAAAGCAGCCTTTAGCACTCTTACAGCGTTCATTGCACTTGATTTGGCTTGTAAGACCTTACCAAAGGATAGGGTAACTTACAAGCATTTGATATTTACAATAAAGGTCTGGACAACCTGCTTGGTTATTTGTAAAGGCGAGCCTGTTATGGATTCATTGAAAAAGTCTTTTTCATATTTCAAGAATAGAAATTTTGAGATATTTTACAGCTCTAAGCTAGCTTCATTCTTTTTACCAATTATGTTAATACCTGTAGGATTGTCTTTAGGAATAATAACTTCAAGTTTAGAATATTTCTCGATAACAGCTTGTCTTCAAAATAGCTGTATTTTCATAATATCCTTCTTTTTAGCCTTCATGGCACTAGGCTTCTTCTTATCGTATTCTATAAGCATCTCACTTGAGTCTGCATATTACTCAAAATTATTGAATGATATAGAACAGGAAAAAATACCAGAATCTGTCGAGCCAAAATCAGATGAATATATTGAAACCATTGAAAAGAACACTTATAAAAAATTAGAGAGAATCAAAGGGAACTTTTGGGATGTCTTTAGAGTGTTTTAGAACACAAAACATTAATTATTTAAATTTGAAAGATTTATTATCATTTTTTAAACTAATTTGACTAAAAGATTATATATGACTGACATAGAAACCATCGAGCAAATAGCAAAGAGGAGAGGATTCATTTATCCATCTTCAGAAATATACGGAGGATTATCAGGTTTTTTTGATTTTGGTCATTTAGGAACTTTAATGAAAAATAAAATAGAAAATTTCTGGAGAGAATTTTTTATAAAATCAGAAGAAAATATTTTTGAGATTTCCTCTAGAACAATAGCACCTGAAGCAGTTTGGGAAGCAACAGGTCATTTAAAAGATTTTGTTGATCCAATAACGCAGTGCCAAAAATGTAAAAGCATGTTCAGAGCAGATACTTTAATAGAGGAACAAACTGGTAAATTCGTTGAAGGTACCAATGCCAAGGAGCTTACAGAAATAATAAAAAAAGAAAATGTCAAGTGCCCTAAATGTAAATCCCAATTAAGCGATGTTAAAATTTTTAATCTGATGCTAAAAACTTCTGTTGGTCCTGTTGAAGGTAACGTAGCTTATCTAAGACCTGAAACTGCACAGGGCATATTTACAAACTTTAGTTTCATTACAAAATCAGCAAGGGCAAAATTACCATTTGGGGTTGCTCAGGTTGGTATTAGCTACAGAAATGAAATATCACCAAGACAATGGATTATAAGGTTAAGAGAATTTAATCAGATGGAAATAGAAATGTTCATTAATCCAAAAAAATTAAATGAATGTCCGAAGTTTTCTGAAGCGGCTGATAAAAAAATAAAGATATTTACTAGAGAAGAACAGAAGAAAGATGGTAAACCAATAGAAATAACTGCTGAGGATGCTGTTAAAAAAGGATTAATTCCAAACCAATGGATGGCTTATTTTATTGTAAAAGAATTAGAATGGTACCAAAAACTTGGAATTCCTCTAGAAGCCTTAAGACATAGACACATGCTTCCTGAAGAGACGCCCCATTATTCTAAAGGAAACTTTGACATGGAAATTAAATTTGATTTTGGATGGAAAGAGGTTGTGGGAAATGCATACAGAACAGATTTTGATTTAACTAGCCATTCAAAAAAATCTGGAAAAGATATGTCAATAATGGAAGATGAAAAAGTAATACCGCATGTTGTTGAGCCAAGTTTTGGTCTCGAAAGAACATTTTATGGAATTCTTTTACATTGTTTTGTTGAAGACAAGGAAAGAGGGTGGAGCTGGTTTAAGTTTCCTCCAAAAATAGCTCCTTATACAGTTGCAGTCTTTCCTTTAGTTAACAAAAATGGTTTAAATGAAAAGGCAAGAGAAGTTTATGAAACATTAAAAAAACAATTTGATGTCTTTTTTGATGATTCAGGTTCTATTGGAAGAAGGTATGCAAGGTCAGATGAAATCGGAACACCATTCGCAGTAACAATTGATTACAATACTATGAAGGATGATACCCTAACATTAAGATTTAGAGATACTACAAAACAGGAAAGAGTTAAGATAAAGGATTTGATAGAAACAATTTGTAAAAATATTTAGAATTAATCTGTAATTTCTAAACACTACAAGGTTTAGTTTAAATAATTTTTTACACATATAATGGTATGAAATTTTACCCTGCTAAATCATTTGATACTGAAGACGAATTTGATGATTTCCTTTTAAGAACCGATGGTGAGCTCAAAAGAATAGGACGCTATGGAAAAGAAGCAATCGGTTTACTTTCTGGGGGTGCAGATTCAACATCTTCAGGCATTTTAGCTCACACTGTGTTAGGACCAAGACTTCATGGAGTACATATTGAAACTGCATTTATGAGAAAAGGAGAGTGCAAAGATGTTCTTTGGTATTTGAACTCAGCTTGTAGATTACCGGTTGTATATAAGGACTTAAGTGATGAGTTTTTACCAAGGGTTATTGATGCAGGAAAAGATTCTGAGAAAAAAAGAGAAGCTTTTAGTGAAACTTATTTTGAAGCTGCTCGTAAATTGGCAAATGAATTTGAGGCAGAAATCATTGTTCAAGGAACAATCAAACCAGATGTTGTAGAATCAGAAGGTGGAATAAAAAGGCAACAAAATGTACTTACAGAAAAATGGCTAAAGAGATATGATGCTGAAGGAATAATAGTAGCTGAGCCGCTCCTTAATTTATATAAACCTCAATCTAGGCATATCCTAAGACATTATAGTATACCAGAAGAAATAACAGGAAGAGAACCATTTCCAGGTCCAGGTTTGAGTGTTAGAATAGTAGGTCAAGTTACTCCAGAAAAATTAGAAATCTTGAAAGAAGCAGATGCAATAGTTACACCTGTATTAAAATACTATACAAAGAAATTTGTTAAAAAAGATTCTCAATGTATTTGTGCAATTATGGATAATAAAACAGAAGAAATTGGTGCCAGTAGTGCTACAGACATCGAATGTTTAAAGGATAGACAAAATCCTCCAAGAATAACAAGAGATAAAGTTACAGGTATGGTAGAAGGAAAAAGAACATATACTAACATGCTTTTAGTTGATTCGCCACTTGTTGAACCATTATCTTTAATAGATGTTTCGAATAGAATTGTAAAAGAAAACTTAGATAAAGGAATAGGAAGAGTTGCAGTCCTTGTAGAAGAATTAAATGCTGATGGAAAATATAATATATTTTTAAGACCTGTACTTACAGAAAAATTTGAAACAGCTCAGGTACCTCCTATAGAAAGGCCTAATCTAAAAATGATATCTTATGCTTTAAAGTCGAAAATTCCTGCTGAATATCTTTTGGATGTAGCTGGAGTATATTATGATGTAACACCAAAGCCACCAGCAACAATAGAATTTGAATAATTTAAAGAATAGGAAAGTATTTTTTAATTTCCCAATTTGTTACTTGAGTTCTGTAAGAGTTCCATTGATTTTTCTGTGCTTCTATAAGCTTATTAAAAATATAAATTCCAAGAGCTTCTTTTATTACATTATTTTTACTTAACTCTTCTATAGCTTCTTCGAGTGATGCAGGAAGTGTTTTTATATAAAACTCTTCTAATTTCTTATCGTCAAAATGATAAACATTTTCCTCTACAGGTTTTGGCGGAACAATCTTATTTTTAATTCCATCAAGCCCTGTTTGCAGCATAGCTGCAAAGGCAAGATAAGGGTTGCAAGAAGAGTCGGGACATCTTAACTCAACTCTACAGGCCTGCTCCTTCCCTTTTACAAATTTTGGAACTCTAAGAAGGGCTGACCTGTTTATCCTTGCCCAGCAAACATAAACAGGGGCTTCATAACCAGGAACTAGTCTTTTATAAGAATTGACAGTTGGAGCAACCACTCCAGCTAATGCTCTTGCATTATTTAATTGACCTGCTATAAAGCCGTAGGCAATTTTTGACAGTTTATACTCATCGTCAGCATCATAAAATGCATTTTTTCCATCAATCCATAAACTCTGATGGGTATGCATTCCAGATCCGTTTATGCCGAAGACTGGTTTGGGCATAAATGATGCAAACAAATTATATTTCTTTGCAATTACCTTAACTGTATTTTTATACATCAAGACATTATCTGCCATAGTTAATGGATCGCCGAATTTAAATCCTATTTCATGCTGTCCTGGTGCAACCTCGTGATGCCCTCTTTCCACTCCTAACCCAATTGCATCTAAATTCTCTATAACCTCTCTTTTAACATCAACTGCTAAATCCAAAGGGTTCAAGTCCCAATAGCCAGCTTGATCGTGAGGCTCATGAATCGGAACAGGTCCGTCATTAATCTTAAACAAGAAGAACTCAAGCTCTGGGCCAACCCTAAACTCAAAACCCATTTCCTTTGCTTTGCTTACAACTCTTTTTAAATTACTTCTAGGATCTCCTTCAAACGGTTTTTCATCAACTGTATAAACATCACATATTATTCTAGCTATCTTTTTATCAGACCAAGGAATCTCTGTAAAAGTTTTCAAGTCAGGCTTAAGCAGCATATCACTTTCATGTATTCTTACAAAGCCTTCAACAGAAGAGCCATCAAACCACAAACCATCTGTTAAAACATCTTCTAATTTTTTTGCTGTTACTTCACAATTCTTTGCATTTCCAAGTATGTCAACAAACTGTAATGAGATAAACCTTATATCATCGGATTTTACAGTTTTGATTATTTCATTTTTTAATTCTTCGTCACTAAAATTTTCATCTGTAGAAAGCATTATAACAATAGATTATTCGAATATTTATTAATTTGTTTTCTCTAGAATTCAAATCCACAATCCATACAAACAATTTTAATTTGGTCACACTTTATAGAAGAACCTTTCATATATTGAAGGTTTTTAGAACCACATCTTCTACAAAGAAGCTCCATAATTAAAATTTAAGAGCTAAGCTATTTAAATTTAGCTATAAAGTATTAACAATTTATGGTGAGTAAATGCCAGAAGTTGTAATAGAAGCAAAAAATCTTAGTAAAGAATTCAAGTCTTTGAAAAGGGAGTCGACAATCAAAGACTTGTTTAGCAGAAGTTATAAAACTATAAAGGCTCTGAAGAATGTAAATCTGAAAATTGAAAAAGGAGAATTTGTTGGAGTTATCGGACCAAATGGTGCAGGAAAATCTACTCTCTTAAAAATATTAACAGGAATCTTGACACCGACTTCAGGCAGTGCAAAGGTTCTAGGTTTAGTTCCTTATGAAAAGAGAAAAGAGAATGCAAAGAACATTGGTGTTGTTTTTGGTTGGAGAACACAGTTATGGTGGGACTTGATGGTAAAGGATTCATATGAATTACTTAAACGCTTGTACAAAATTCCGGATGAAAGATTCAGTGAGAATTTGAAGACGTTTGCTTCTATCCTTGATATAAACAAGTACTTGAAAAATCCAGTTAGAAAATTATCTCTTGGAGAAAGGGTCAGATGCGATTTAGCAGCTAGTTTACTCCATGATCCACCAATACTGTTTTTAGATGAACCTACAATAGGTTTGGATGTAATTGCTAAACAACAGATGAGAGATTTTCTTACCAAGATAAACAAGGAGAAAAATGTAACAATCATAATAACAACGCATGACATGGGGGATATTGAAGAACTATGTGAAAGAATCATAATTGTTGACGGTGGAAAGAAAATATTTGATGGACTAATAAGCGATATAAAAAAGAAATTTGGAACACAAAGAGTTCTTGTTGTTGACTTTCAAGAACCATTTGAAAAGAACAAATTAAAATGGAATGGTGTTAAGGTTTTAGAGATCGAAGACGATAGAGTCTTTTTGGAAATTGACACGAGAAGAGCATCTGTTTCAGAAATAATAAAGAAAATTCTTTCAAAATGGTCAATCTATGACATCTCAATAGAAGAACCTAAGGTTGAGGAAATAATCAGAAAAATATATCGTGAAGGTCTATGAAATATCTAGATTTAACAGTTATAGGTCTAAAAGAAACAATGGCATACAGAGCAGAATTTTTTGCAGGTCTGATTTCAGCTCTAATAAATTTAACAGTTTTATGGTTTGTATGGAATGCTGTTTATGCTGCCTCTGGATCAGCTGTTATAGGTGGTTTTACTTTATCTGCAATGATGACATATTTAGTAATTTCCTCATGTCTAAGACCGTTGACATATTCTGATATGGAATATGATTTTGAATGGGATGTTAAAACAGGAGGAATAAGTACAATCTTAACCAAACCGATTAGCTATCCACTTTATCGTATATTCAAAGGCTTTAGCAATACCATATTTACTATAGCGACAAACATCTTACCAGTTTCATTAATATCAATTTTACTAGTAGGTATTTCAATGCCTGTTAACTTTGGATTCTTTATAATAAGTGTTGTGCTAGCATTTTTTATAAATTATCTAATGGCATTTTTGACAGGCTTGTGGGCATTCTATTCAACAGGAAGTGTATGGGGAATAAAACTATCAAGGCAAGTAATATCTGATATAATGTCAGGAGCTATGATTCCACTTTCTTTTTTTCCCATTTGGTTTGTCAACATTGCTAATTTATTACCCTTTCAAGCGATTTTTAACATACCTCTTTCAATATACTTGGGAAGAATAGCTGGTATTGATATTCTTTATTCAATTCTCCAACAGATTGCTTGGCTGATTATACTGGGGACATTATGTTATTTGGCTTGGAAAAGAGTAGAAAGAAAAGTTGTTGTGCATGGTGGTTAGATGCTTAAAACGTGGAGACAGCTAATAAAGATGAATATAAAAAGATGGATGGAGTATAGAATAGATTTTTTTGTAGGAATAACTACCATATTTTTAACGAATGTATTATCAATGGTTTTTTTCTGGGTCATATTCCAACACATTCCGATACTTAATGGTTGGTCATTCAACCAAATACTTTTTATTGCAGGAATTTCCTACTTATCTTTTGGAATATGGCATACCTTTCTATCAGGTGCTTCTCCTCATAGGATTGAAAGATACATAGTAAATGGTGATTTTGATAGCATTCTTCTAAGACCCATGAACCCATTAATTCTTTTAATATTGAGTAACATTGATGATGATGGTTTCGGTGACATAATAGCAGGCATACTCGTGTTGGGTTATGCTTCCAATGCGCTCTCAATAGCTTGGACATTTCAAGCTATTGTTTTTATTGCTCTGACAATGGTAGGTGCTGTGCTTATAATATTTTCTGTAGTGCTAATATTAGCAACCGCAACCTTTTGGATTATTAGATCTCATATGCTAACAGAAATTTTATGGCCTTTAACTAGATTCATAGAATTTCCATTAGACATCTACAATCCAGTAATAATATTCTTCTTAACCTTTGTTTTACCATTTGGTTTTATAAACTATTATCCAGCGCAAGTTTTTCTTGGTAAAGGCCTATGGATGTCTGCTGCATACCTAACTCCTTTGGTAGGATTAACAACTTTTATCATAGCATACTCATTTTGGAAAATCGGAATAAAAAACTACACATCAACCGGCAGTTAAGAATTTTAAATTTCAAATCTCAATAATCTTATGAAATACAATTGGTATGCCTTGAAGCTTGTGGCAGTATGCGTAATAGTTTTTATTCTACAGAGTGCTTATCAAGATTTGACAGATCAATTTTCTTTAGATTCTTCGCAATTTTTATCAAGGCCTTGGACAATTGTTACCTACATCTTTCTGCATGGAAGTCTTGAACATTTATTTTATAATATGATTGCTTTAGGTCTATTTGGCTCAATACTAGAAAGAATAATTGGTGGTAAAAAATTCTTGCTAACCTTCTTCATTTCAGGAATTATAGCAGGAATTGGTAGTCTTATTTTTTATACATCTTCTATAGGGGCGTCAGGTGCAATCTATGGAATTTTAGGGACTATAGCAGTTTTAAGGCCAAGAATGACAGTCTATGTAAGCTTTGTTCCATTGCCAATGGCCATAGCAGTCATTCTCTGGGCTTCAGGAGATTTGCTAGGTTTGTTTTCACCTTCTGATTTAATAGGCCATGCAGCTCATTTGTCTGGCTTGGTTTTTGGTCTAATTTATGGATTGAAATTAAGAAAAGACTACAAGGAAATTGTTGTTAAAAAACCAAAAGAAGAAATAAGCGATGATGAATTTAGAGAATGGGAAGAAAATTATATGTCATCTTATTCCGATTCTTAGTTTTTTTCTACAATCTTTACATAATTTTTGATTGACACCTTTCCATTTGATATTTGTTAATCTTCCTACTTCCTTGACAGATTTTTTGCAACGATCACAAATAACTTGAATTAATATCACCGTGTTTAAGATTTACATGTTCAGCTTCTTAAATCTTGTTGCCTCTTTCGATCTACTACTTATTTCTCCCTTTTCTTTTATCATAATCCTTTTTAAATTATCTAATGCTTTGTCAACTGCTTCTCTCAAATCCCAAGCAAAGGATTTGCTCACAAAAGTTTTCTTATTGGTTCTAAATCTTGTTCTTATTGAATATTTTATTTTACCTGTTTTATCATATCTTTTAATGTGTAAAAAGAAAAATTGAGGTTCAAATATTTTTGACATTTTTTGCAAGGTGTCTCTAATCATTCTATCTATTGTTTCAACTATAAAATCATCTTCATCTCCTAAGCCTATAATTTGATAATATATTCCTTTTTTCTTCAGACTGGAGACGTAAACTTCTAACAAATCCTTTTCTGTAATTACTCCAATAGGAAAATTATTTTCTACAATAATTATTCCATCGGTTTCATCTTTTCTTATGAGATTAACAATATCGTTTAATGAAGTTTTTTCGCTGGCTGTTGTTAGCATCTTATTCATCACAGTAGAAACAGGTATTTCCATGGTAGTTTCCTTTTCAGGGTCCATAGAATAAAAGCTTATTCTTTCTCTAGGTTTTACAGCTTTTAATAAATCAAAAATGGTTACTACACCAGAAAGCTTCTGATTTCTATCTAAGACAGGTATTCTGGATATATTTTTTTCTCTCATGAGCACTCTTGCAGTTCCTATATCGCTATCTTCTCTTATCAACTCAGGTGTAGACATTATAGATTCTGCAGTTGTTTGTCTGAATACTTTTGCTTTTGCTGCTACATCTACTATATCATGTAAAGAAACAATACCAATTACTTTATTGTCTTCAACCACCGGCAAAGCTCTAAGACCAGTTTTGAAAATTAAATTAGCAGCATCGTCAATGTTCTGATCAGGAGATAGGACTGGAGGTGGAGATTTTATTAATGCATTTACTTTGGTTTTTGTAGGATCTGTTATACCTTTTTTTGCAATCTCTTTAGAGTAGACGATTCCTTTCAATTTTTCATCTTCTATTACCAAAATTTCTCTGAAATTATGTTCTTCTATTAAAGAAATTAATTTTGATACGTTATCTTCTGGGGTTAAATAAATGATATCTTTTGACATTATGTCTTTTACTTTCATTAAATCACTAAGGACTGATGTATGTAATCTGATAAAAAGTCACATCGTTGTCCGAATCTACAACTGCCCAAAGCATGCTTGCTCTGATATTATGTGCAAGCCTAACAGTTCTGGACAATTCATGAAATGAACATGTATAATCTTCTGGAACACAAAAAACTATCCACTTCGTATGCTCATGCGCTGCTTTAGGACCTTTTTTAAGAGGTGAAACTCCTCTTTCATAAACTCTAAAATCACAACCAAATTTAAATCCAGTTCTTACTGGCAAACCTCTTTCTCTCAAGTCTTTATAGACAACATACCTTGTATGAAACCTTGAATCAGTTTTCAAGCAGTGATCATGAAAATCCTTTAATGACATCTTCTTCTTGTCTTTTGCAATTTTAATTTTTCCTCTTTCTAACAATGACATGGCTTCAACTAAAGCAAGTTCTAATCTATCTTCTAATAATTCTCCGTACCAGCCATTTTCAAAAATTTCATTAGCTCCTTCTTTATCCCAAACTATTACTCTGTCTTCTACTAGTTCTGCTTTAACAACTTTTTCTTCCATATAATCACATTTTATATCTTTACTTTATTCATTTAGTTTATATATCTTTGGTTCTAATTGAATATTTAAAACTTCAAAAAATTCATTCAAATCTAAAAGTTTAGATTTAGCTATTTTCTTTGCACTTTCTGTTCTTAAATCATTAAAAGCTTTTTCAACAAAATCTTTACTTTTTTCAATTAATTTTTTCGTATCAATTATTTTTTCATCTCTATAAAAATGAATAAGCATTCTAACAAGTCCAATTGGTCCTATTCTGTCTAATGCATCAGCATCCATAATAATTTTTTCTTCTATTGATTTTGGTTCCTTTTCATGATGTTCAATTGAAATAAGTATTTTTTCTTTATCAGATACATTAAATTTATTTAAAAATTCTTTAGCTACAATAAAACTATTTTTTGAATGATCTTTAAAACCCTCTAAACAATATCCAACATCATGAAGTGTTGCAGCAACTTCTACTATTTTTTTGTTTGCGTTTTCTTTCTCAGCTAAAAATAAAGCGTATTTTCTAACTCTTTCTGTGTGAGCAATAACATCTGGCATATCTTTTATTTTTTCTAATAAAAATTTTCTAGCTTCTGAAACAATATCCAGAATATCACCCTAAGTTTATTCCTCTTGCCATTAAATTAATCTTACAATTTTCACAAAAAAACTTATCTTTCTTATCGACATCAAAAACTGATGGTGAAAAACTCATCACGCATGTTGGATGCATACAATGGTCTAAACCTAGATAATGTCCTAATTCATGTATGACTTCTTTGACAGTTCTATCTTCTAAAAGATTTAGATTAGGTTTTGAGTCATAAAATTCAGGTTTTAATCTTGCTATAGAAACTATCGCAGAGCTCTTTGCTGGGTCTTCTAATCCAAAAACAAAATTTAATCCAGCATAATACAAATCAAAATCTGTTATAAGCAGTGTCGGAATGCTCTTGTCTATAAACTTTACCTCTGATTTTTTTGATAAAATATCCATAACGATTTCAGCATTATACTGCTTTCTCCAGTTGTTGAAGGCCTCTTGAGGTATTTCAAGATTTAACATTATCCTAGATTTTATATTAAGATTTTCCAATTCTCTTCTGAGTGTTTCTAAAAGGCTCTTTTGAAAATTTCCTACAGGTACTATCCTAAGAAACATAATTAGAATTTGGTTTTAAACGTTAAAAAACTATCTTATATATTCTTGTTTTTCACTTCCATGAATTTTTTTCCATTCAGTTATGAAATAATCATCAATTCTTTTTATTGCTTCTTTTGAATCTACGAATCCAGGATATTTTGAGAATAAATCTAATAAATCAATCTCCTCTTCTCTTCCAGAAGAGACAGTATATATTTTTCTTTTAACTGGCCAAGCAGAAATACTAACTTTACCATTTTCTGTTTCAAGATCAACAAATTCAGCTGCTACTCCTTGTTCAATGTAAGTTAAATTATTACTATTTTTAAATATCATTCTGTATGAAAGATCAGTACCATTCTTAACATTTTCAATTTTTCTACCCATTTCTTTACTTGGTGGAGGATCGTATCCAACAAAATCTAAATCAAAAACTTTCGCGAAAGCATAAGTAATACTGTCTGGATTGTAAACATAGATCCACTCATCATTTTTAGTTAAAATAGTTACTTCTTCAGCCTTTTCTATAGGAGGTTTAAAGTTTTCATCTAAAATCACAATATCGTCATCTTCTAAAGAATCAGAAGAAGATTCTAATGTATTTGGCTTTTGTGTTACTTTATTTGATTTCAATTGGTGCAATTTTAACACTTTTAATTTATAGAAGATAATTCTTTTAAGCTTTTCTATTTTCTAAGAAAATGGAGCAGGCGTGATTTGAACACGCGACACCACGGTCTTCAGCCGTGTGCTCTCCCAGGCTGAGCTACTGCTCCATACAAGTGATAAAGAATTATTCTATTTAAATATTAAAATAACCTGTCTTTGGTTTGAATCTCTCATAAATAATTGGTAAAATAAATCTAAGATCAGTTATGCAATAGTCAGCGAAAGGGTATCTTATACCATCTTGATTAAAGAAAAAATTTGTTGTACCAGCAATTATACCTGCCTTCATATCATCTGGTTTATCTCCTGTAAAGATTCCTTCTTCAAAATCATTTCTACTCATAAATTTTCTTAATTCTCTACCTTTCCATTCAGCAACATCATAATTTCCTTTTACTTCTTCTCTATTTGCAATACCTATAAATTCATCAATTAAATGTTTCATTGAAATGTATTTCATATATTTTTCAAAAGCTTCTCTGTTAGTGCCAGAAATTATCAGAACTGAATCTTTTCTTCTTTTTATTTCTTCTAATATACTTATTGCATGCATTGTTGGCCTAACATATTTCGGAATAACAAGATCATCTAATGATAATGCATAATCAACCATGCTCTTAGTGTCATCATCAGATGCATCCCTGCAAAGCTCTCTGAAGTAATTACCCCACGGTTCACCCTCTTTTTCAGTACAAAATTCTAATGTTGCTCTTTCTTTTCTACCATGCTTTTCTAAAGAAAGATTTGTAGACTCTAATACCGCGTGATTATTATTTTGTACTAATGTTCCTTGAAGGTCGAATGCAAAAAGTTTCATAAGAATTATTTTAAAAACAAAAAGATTTAAAGGGGAATAGAAAAGGAGAATGACCTTCATTTTTTATCAGGTCAAAAAAATTCATATCATTATCTTTTTCTTTTTGCTTTTCTTTTTGCCATCTTTTTTCACCTCAATGAATTAAAATTATTACGAACAATTTTATCATTCGTAATAAAAGATAATTTACAGCGGTGATATTTAAAATTATCTCTCCAAAAAATAATTATTTCTAATCAAATCTTTTTTATGTTTTTAATTTAATTTTACATTATAGTTTCTGAATTCAATGGAAAAACCGTACACTTTCTTATATCATCTGCACCTAGAACAAATTGCGTAACTCTGTTTAGTCCGATACCGCAACCTGAATGCAGTTTTATACCATTATTCTTTACGCAATCTAAATACCACTGAAAATCTTGCATTCCTCCGCCCCTAGCTTCTAATTTTTTCATCATTTCTGAATTTTTTAGTCTCTCTTTAAGTTTTTCGTATCTGTATTCTCTTTCTGCTGCTCCAACTGCTTCTCCGCTTCCTGGTAAAATCAAGTCTGTACTATTTACTATGTCAGATCTAAAGTCATTTTCTCTCATATTGAAAAACTTTATTGGTTTTGGAAAATGCGTTATGAATAATGGCTGATTTCCGTACATTTCTACAAGCATCTTTTCGTGCTTACTTTTCAAATCGCTTCCCCATTCCAAACCAACCTTTTTTACTGCTTCGTCATATGTTATTTTCTTGAAAGGCTTTTTCACTGATTTTAATCTTTCAGTGTCTATTCCAATCTCTTTTAACAGTTTCTCTTCTTTTAGAGTTTCACCTATCATGTTGCATATTGTATTTTCTATGTGCTCAAGAAGTTCATTGAAATCTCCTTCAAACTCTATTTCTAGTAAAGGAAATTCTGTTAAATGTCTGTTATCAGCTTCTGGTTCTGCTCTGAAGCTTGGACCTATACACCAAACTTTTTTTAATCTTGGTATCATTGCCTCAAGATATAGTTGCTGAGTCTGACTAAGGTATCCTTTTACACCGAAGTAGCTTAATCCGAACAACGTGTCTATGTTTTCGCATGATCCTGTTGCTTTGGTTATATGAGGTGCATTGACTTCTATAAATCCAGTTTTAATGAAGTAATCTCTTGCTCCCTTTAATAGAGCTGCTTCGATTCTTGCTACAACTTCTAATTCTTTTGTATTTGCTAATTTAGTTCTCTCTCTAGTTTCTATTAAGTTTTCTAACATATTATCTTCTCCTAAAGGGAGAGAAAAAGCCTTCCATAATTATGTTTTAACAATTTATAAAACTTTACTATGTAGAAAAAATTCATGGAAAAATTTATATCCTTGCAAAACAATATTACTTTAGTACTCTTTTTTACTAGTTTATATGAAAATAACCTGATAAAACAAATGATAAATCAGTCTAACCACTCTTTATTCTTGATTTTGTCCGGAATGTACCTGTCGCTTATGAATGTTATTCCCTTAGTTACTAAGGCGTCTAGCTCAACTTTTCCTTTCAACTCTTCAATTAGTTTAAACTGTCTTTGCCATTCTTTTTTATCTTTAAACCATTCATATTTTGAAAGTTCTTTTAGTCTTTTTACATCAACATCTTTCAATTTTATGATCTGTCTTTTTAAATCATACTTTATTATATCATCTGCTGTTAATCCTAAGAATTTTGCATCAGGAATTGCTAATCTTCCTGAAATATGTGCTAATGATATCGACCCTGTTTTCAGAACAGAATAAATGTAAATTCCGTAAGGATCTAAATCTGTTAAAACGTAAACCGGCAATCCGAGTTCCGTGTTCATCCTTTGCAAAAGTCTTCTTATACCTCTAGTAGCCTGACCTTGTGAAGCTATTATTGCGCATTTCATCTTATCCCAAAGCTTATCTTCATGTAATCTTTCCCATATTGCGGCTTTTTCCATGTAGATTACAAATTTTGAATCAACTTTTTTGAATTCTATTTCTTCCACAGAGCTGGGTATGCTCCAACCGCCGCTTCCCAATTTTGACCAGTCTATCAAATCGCCTTTATCTCTTATTGTAATTCTTCCGGCAGCAGCTCCAAGTTTATTTGCATTTATATGCAATTGTTCTCTCAATAAATCAGTTATTAATTCCAAGTCCTCCACTGCTTTATTCGATTCAACTTGTTCATCTACTATATCTATATCAGAATTAGGCAGAGTTCTCCTCATTGCATAAAAAACTTCTCTTAGGCTCATGTGTTTGTCAACACCAAGTAATTCTTTTGCTAAGGCAGCTACTTCTGTTGTTTGGGTAAACTTTCTAACATGAGCAATATTAAAAAAATATCTTTTTGCTATCTTGTTTCCAAGAGTTATCATTTTGGACTTGTGATCATAAATCACATTAGACAACGTCCTTATCGGCACGTCCATAGAAGGATTCTTACCACTTTCTATGTCTTTTACAATTTTAACTCCTAATTCTTTAAGGTTCTGCCTCGCTTCCTTCTTCTGTTTCATTGTTTTCTCCATTTTCCTCCATTCCCTCCTTTACACCTTTCTTTAACAACTTTTCTAATTCAGTTTTGATTTTTTCTGAAGGCACTTCTGATACTTTTGATAATGCTATTGAAACTTCTGGAATATATTTTTCAAATAAGTTTTGCCTCATTTTTAACTCATGGGACCTTCTTCTTCTAGATATGTATATTTTAAGTTTTCTTCCTGCATCCTGTATAGCTAGTTTTATTTCCTTTGTTATTTCTGGATAATCAGCTATTGCTTGTTTACCTTCTGAAGTAAAGGGAACCCAAACAGAAACAAAGTGAACTAAAATCAATAAAGGACCGATCGGTAGTGCTCCTCCAGACTGTTGCAAACCATATCTTCTCCAATCAACCTCTTGTACAGCTTCTGTAATTGCACAATCACCTTGATGATACATTAAAGGCACTTTGTTTGCAAATCTTAATAATTCAACTTGTTGATTTGGATTTAAATTTCCTCCGTAAGCAAGACCGCACTCTACCGCGAATGGACGACCTTTGTATACTGTTGGTGGTCTAGATATAGAGACAAAATATTCTGCATCAATTTCTTTTTTTAATCCTTTTTCGATCAAACCTTCACCTATTTGTGAAAGACAATCGGTTGACGGAGAAATTAGTTTAACACTCTGCATTGCCTTGTGTAATCTTACAATATCATCATAATTTAGATCTACAGGCTTTTTCCTAGGATCAATTTTTGCTAATTTTAGTATTTCATTAGCAGAAGTTTGTCCTATTCTTGAAAATTCCTTTCTTAAAAACGTAATAGCACTTTTTTCTTTAGTTACTCTTGCCATTCTTCTAAGAATTCCTAGCTCTACTCCATAAGGATGAGGTTTAATCTCCTTAGGTCTTTTTGGCAATTCATTAGTAACTCTTGAAAATGTTTGCCTTCCATTAGGACCTACAAAAACTATTTTTGCATAAGGATTCATTACAGCAGTTTGTTTTAAGTATTCCAGAATAGATTGACCTTTTTCTATGTATCTTCCCACTAATTCCATTTCTATTTTTATTCCGTGCCAGTTTTCAGGGCTTTTTTCTCTTTTACTAGATATTATATGAGGTTCATTTTTACTGACATCAATCATAAGTTCTAAAACAGTAAGAATCTTTTTTCCTACACCTGAAGTTATTTTTATGGGTTTACCAGATGTTAGTTGAGAATAAAGAATAGCACCATGTACTCCAAGCCCTTGAACACCACGCGATTGTCTTAATCTGTGAAATTTGCTTCCGTATAAAAGCTTTCCAAAAGCTAAAGGAAGTTTTTCTTCTACTATCCCTGGACCGTTGTCTTCAACCTTTACAATGAAATTATCTTCTCCTATTTGTTTAATAGTAACAGAGATTTCAGGCAGAATACCTGCTTCCTCGCATGCATCAATAGAATTGTCAACGCATTCCTTTACAACAGTCAAAAGGGATTTAGTAGGATTTTCATAACCCAATAGATGCCTGTTTTTCTCGAAAAATTCAGCTACAGATATTTCTTTCAGTTCTTTTGCTAGAATATCTGCAGTTTTTACATCATTAGACATTTTTATCACAATGTTAATCAATTGACGATTGTTATTTTTAAAGTTAATTATCTCCTAAAGGAAGTATAATTTCATTTTTATATAAGTTAAGTTATGTTTAAAATAACTTAAGTTCTTTAAAAGAAGTTGTTTTAAAGGAAATTTTATTCTTTGATTTCAAAAATAATTTCTTTAAACTTCTGAATACCTGCAAGTAATTTTATATCATTTATACAAGTATTCAAAGTAATTAGACAATTGCTAAACTATAAAGAATAATCATAATTAGGCTGAGAAAGGCATTTTAAACATGTAAGATTCAAGTTATTGAAACAATATTTGCAGATGTACATTAAGTCTAAGAAAATGTAAAGTGATACTACATTTTATTACCTCTTCTAACTATTGATATTTATATAATAGAAGATGCTAACAATATTGTAAATATAAGGTTTAAGAAAAATATTCTTACTAGGTGTCTGTATTTTAGATATGGTACTAGTCCCTGAGGATAGAATTAAAGTAATAAAGGATTCTAAACCTAAGAAAAAATTAGAAAAATCATTAAATGTTAAACTCAGTTTTCAAGATAATTCAGTCATTATAAAAGGTGAAGGAATAGAACTTTTTCAAGCAAAAAACATTGTAAAGGCTATAGGAAGAGGCTTTTCTCCTGAAAATTCTTTTAGACTTTTAAAAGAGGATGAGATCTTAGAAATAATAGAATTAACAGGCTTTAACGAGAAGAAAATGAAGGTAATTAAATCAAGACTGATAGGAACTAAAGGAAAGACAAGAAAAGCAATAGAAAAATATAGTGGCTGCTCTGTTTCTATATATGGAAAAACAATTTCTATAATAGGAGAATATAACCAAATAAGCATAGCAAAAGAAGCAATTAGTATGATAATCACAGGTTCTAAACACTCTAAAGTTTATGGGTTCTTACAACAAGTAAAGTTATGATTCATCAAGTCTTCCGTCAGTCCTAATAAGCTCTTCAGTTGCTTTTGTTATAGTCTTTTTCTTGTAATTTTCTAGGCTTATATGCCAATAGACATTAGCTTGTGCAACTCTTTTTTTCTTTAATTTTCCTTGGTTACAAAGCCAATCTAATTTTTTCCTTAGGGTTTCTAAGGTATTTGGTTTAATAGGAATTTTCTCAATTTTCAATAGCTCAGTAGGTGTACAAGGAGAATTAGCTAGAACTAGAATTTCTAGCCTTTCTTCATCCGGATATTCGAAAACCATTTTAGGCAAAAACATCAACCTTGTTTACCATTTGATTTATTTTACTTATGTTTATTATAACTTAATTACTATAAAAAAATAACTTAACTTATGATAGCATCAAACGAAGTTATGAAAAACAAGATTTTTTTCAAGCACTTTTTAGTCGTATAGCATACGTTATACCATATCAATCTTATCAAGAAAATATTATAGCTCTAAAGAAAAATCTTTAAGAATGCCTTTAGATTTAAGCCAATTTACCTGAGCTTTTGTATACATCCATATAACGTCTCCTCTTTCATTTGATTGAACCTCCCAGGGCTTGATTAATATCAAATCGTTCTCTCTTATCCATATTTTCCTCTTTATTTTGCCTGGAATTCTGCATACTCTTGTATTTCCATCTTCACATTTTACTTCTAACCTTCCGCCACCTAGCATAGAAACTACAAAACCTAAGACTTCTCCTTTTCTAGGCATTCTTACTCTTATGATTTCTTCTTCCATATCACCACTGAATACTTACTAAAATAATGTTCCTATATATATTTTTGCCTTCTTTCTTTGTAACTACTTTAAAACTCTTCTTTATAGTTGCCTTAAACCTTTTTTTTACTAATCCTGCTGTTCTATTTGCAAAGGATTTATTTACAATATAAAAATCAAGACCATTTTTAACTCTTTCTAATCTATAAAATTCATTTTGTTTCATTGCCTGCCTGTCAATAAAATCAATAATATCATCAGTTATATTTCCTCTTAATTGTAATATAGCTTCATAATATCCAGTTGATTTCTTTATGCATTGAGGACATAAAACCTTGTTTAATTTTAAAGGTATAGTATAGACTTCTTTTTTGAGCTTCTTAGAGCCCTTCAAAAAACCTTTAACTGAAATGTGAATTTTATCGTTTTTTTCAATCTTCATTTCAACTATGTCTCCTAAAGGCTTAATTTTTTGTTTGATTAGCTCTTCAATTTCAATATCTTGCCAATCATTCCTATATTTTATAGAATTACATCTTGGACAAATGGTAAAAGAAGCTTCTGGAGTTTCTAGAAGTTTGAATTCTTTTTTGTAACATTCTTCACAGTAACCTTCTATTAAATTTTCAGTTTTTTTACCACAAACGAAACAAAACTTCATAAGAATTAGATTTTTTTAGAGAAATATAAGGTTATAATTCATACCATAGAGTAAGATATAACTCTGCTGTTTCAGGCATATCACAACATAATGGTATAAACGATGATACAGTTATTCTTTCTTTATCGGTACTTACACCTTTAGCTATCCATTTATCTGTTCTTGACAATATAGCAGCTTTAACTAATGTTTTATACTCATCAGAAACCGTACCAAAACTCAGTGGAAAATCTGATATCCAAATAGCTGTATTATTAGAGGTCATTGCAGCAAAGTTATTAGATCTTTTTATTATGATATTTTCTACAAAAGTAGTATTGACATTGCCCTCTGCAACTGCAAAATCTTTGAAAACAAAACTCTTATTTAAAGGTTGAATATCTGTTCTGTCAGACCAAATTTTTTTAATTTTAAATTGATAATCATTGGAATCAGGACCCTTTAAACTAAAGTTTTTACCCTCATAAAGAAATGTCCTATTATTGCTTGGATCTGATATTTTTGTAATATTTACATAATTTGCTCCATAATCTATTCTCCAAGATTCTTCCCAAATAGTCCAAGTATTTAAAACATCAAATCCGATTCCTAAAAAATATTTTGGTATGGTTTCTTTTGAAGGATTATATTCTCTAAAACTATTTGGAGGAGGTGAAGTATAATCTATTACGGCATAGACCCGGGCGCAATCATCCGTTGAGTATTCAAAGTTTATTTCATCATAAGCGTTCTTCAGAGATATTCCTATCTCCAATGCATTTATCTCTGCTACTGTCCAATTTGCTCCTGTGCTTGGATTTTTAGTCCAAGTGTTGCTATAGGTTGTCCAACTAAGGAATGGGAGAAGCGTTTCAGTTCCATTATACAGCTTGTTATATGTATTGATTGTTATTTTGAAATATCCCTGCATAAACATTATAAATGTGGGTTCGCCATATACTCTAACATAGACTGTGACATTATTGATTTTAGAGCCTACTGGTATGGATGTATCAGAAATGTTGTAAGTATCAGTCGTATATGAATTTGTATTCATAAGACCAACTAATGTATTATCATCAGAATCTGTTACTTTGTCCCAATGTTCACCACCACTTGGATTTTGGTAGTTTAACTGAGTGTATGCTCCTGGTGCATTTGGTGTTAAAGTTTCTGGAGGGTCACTTATGTTAAAAATTTCCCAAAAGCCAGCATCACCTTTTCCATAAGTTCCGTTTATTCCTATAACAGCTCCTCCCCTATTAAGATAATTGTTTATTTTGTTTTTTTGTTTGGTATAATTATCAAGGCCAAGAAAAACAATTGCATCGTAATCAGGAAATTCAGGTGCATCCAAATCAAGATCTTTCACTGTAAAGTTTATCCAACGTTTGTTGACATAAGCAGGAGTTAATAAATAATTTCTAATAAAAGGACAACTAGTTGATGGCCCACAACCAACTTCTATATTTGATTTTGGAGCGCCGATAACTTGTAAATTATAATTCATATTTTTAGTTCTTAGTGCATTAATTTCAGTCAAATTTTCATTCAAAATATCTATTAAAGAGTTATTGTCTTGTTTTATGTAATTAAGCATATTGTATCCAGTAGATATAAGATCAGATTTTTCCCAATTTTGTTTTATTCTAACAGAAAAAAATATACCAAGAACAACTGTTACTAAAATTGCTACAACTGCTATTTCTAGTAAATAAACAAAACCTTTCATATTACCACAATTCTAATGAAACTGTACCAAGATTTCCATTAATATAAACTTCTTTTACTTCTGTAGCTGTGGCAGGTTCTAGGCTATTAAAACCGCACATTAATAATTGTTGAGTTGAATTTGAAATTTTGAGTCTGTATGCCCCAAGATCAAAATTCTGTAAAAGAGTACAATTGTTAGGACTCGCCAAACGATTTAGTTTATTTATTGAAAGATTGTATGGTTGTTCTGCTAATCCAACTCTTTTTACGTTAGAATCTTGAACATTCCACCAATTTTCAGGATCTCCTTTGTCTTCAACAAGAATTTTTACAGAATTTATAGCTTTTGCTTTCAATTTATCAGATTTTGAATCGGTTATTAATGAGGTAAATAAAACATTTGTTTGAGATATGATAAATATTATTAACAATATAAATAACATTAACCCAAATATAAATTCAACTCTTACTTGTCCAAACATTTTATCACACAAAAAACTTAAACATAACTATTAATGTTCCAAAACCAGCAACAGTCATTATCATACTGTGTTTAAGACCTGCAATAACTGACCCTTCTCCTATCTGACCAGCTACAAGTCCTGTAAAAATACCTTGAACTACTGCCATTAAAATAAATAAACCATTATAATAACAGGAACCGCCACTTCCTAAATCAAACATTTTACACAAAATAGAAATCATCGAACAGTTTATACAATATATATTAGAAGCTGTTAAACAAGATAAGCAAGGGTCTTGAAATACCATTAAACCTGCTAAACCTCCAGCTCCAGTAGTCTGTGTATTCAAATTTAACATCGGTATCAGAGTTTGTGATAGTCCTATAACTATTCCTATGAAAATAAAATAAATAGCATACATTACTATTGTGTGTTGAGAAGTCAGAGCTTTTCTTTCTTTTTCAGCTTCTTTTATTGCTGTTATATCTTGTGCTGTTGCTTCCATTGTCCTACCAATATCGCCTCCAGAATTATATGCTTCAATTATTATTCTTGCTACTCTTCCTATCATTTGGGATTTTTGCATTCTCTTAGCAAAGTTATCCATAACATTTTGTACAGAAATTCCCCATGATAATTGATCATTCATTTTTTTAACCTCTTCAGATAGTTTTCCATAATCAGTACCTGATACTTGTTTAAGAGCTTCAGGAAGTGTCATTCCTATTTTTTGTGCTTCAGCAAGATCCAATAAAAATGTTGGCAATTGATCTTCCATGCTCCCTATTTTTTTATAACCAGCATATGCGAACAGAGCATAAGGAATTGTACCTATTATAACAGCCAAAAGAACTAAGTTACCCATTATTGCTATGTTATTATAAAATATTAGACTTACAATTACAAGAACTGCTGCTATTATTAAAGGTATATGTTTTATCTCTAATTTTTTCATTTTCATATCATCACTTTGAAGGCGATATTGACTTTAGTAACATAATAAAACCTATTGAAACACATGGTAAAACAACAAATATGACTAAGAATTGTATGAATAACATCACTAAACCAGCTCCACCCCCTAATATAGACATAAGAGCTGTCATAATTATGAAAAATATTGAACCGACAAGAACTACAGTAAGATAAACTTCTATTAATAATGTTAATGTTCTTGAATACTGTTCTAATCTTCTTCTGTATTCTGATATAAAAAGTCTTGATTTTTCATGAAGATAATCTCCAACATCTCCACCACTTGTTAAGACTGTATCTAAACTCCATAATAACTCTTTTAATTCTTCAGATGGAGTTCTGCTTGCAGTTTTTCTTATTGCACTAACTAAATCCATACCAAATGCTTCTATATCTTTATAGATCTTTTCAGCTTCTCTAGACACTTCTCCATATTCTTTAAACTCGGCAAGAACTTTAAACATAGTAACAGTTGGGGCACCTGAACTTGCTATAGTTGCCATATAAGTGGTTGCAAAAGGTAAGGAGGCATCTATATTTTTCTTTCTTCTTCCTGATGCCATACTAGGATACATGTAAAAGAGAAAGAACATTACAAGGGTTGCAACAGTGGTTAATGTAAAAGAGAATAAAAATGAAGTAATAGCATCTCGAAGAATTATTGCTGTTAAAATTGTGATGAAAGGGAATTCTATAACAAATAACATTAAAATTGAAAAGAATACTATGTAAACATATTCTTCTAAGCTAAGTCCCAAATTTGCTCTCAGTAAATCATATTTTATACTTTCAAAGTATTTTACATACGGCTCTAAGCTTCTTCCAAAGAATTTGAAGGATAAATCTTTAATCGTTGTCCATAAATTTAATTCCATTAAAATCATCTATATGCTTTCGAGCACGTCTTCAGGTCTTAAGTAATAAAGTTTTATTATTTTTGCAACGTCTATATAGTCTTCAATGCCAGCATCAACCATCCAATTTATTACCTTCATTCTGCGTGAAATTTCACTTTGCAGATAATTTTCGGTAACTCCATACTGATTAGAGATTTTTTTCAAAACCATGGAAGGATTTATAGATTCATAACTGTCATTAAAAGCATTCCATCTAAAAACTTCATTGACTATTGGAAATCCTTTTCCCCTATCGAAACCGATTATTTCAAAAATGTTATGTATCCTTCTAACATAGATAGGACCATGCTTTATTCTAACAATGAATATTATCAGATCTAAAGCCTCTATCAAAGCTGCAGGCAAACTTATTGGAGGAGTTGTTAGCCTATCTATAAGTCTTTCCATAGAGTCTGCGTGTATAGTTGACATAGAACTGTGCCCGGTAGCTATCTGTTGGAACAAAACATAAGTTTCTTTTCCTCTAACCTCTCCTACTATCAAATAATCTGGTCTTTGTCTCAAGGACTCCTTTAACAAATCATATAAGTCGACCTCTCCAAGTTTCTTTTTTGAAACTTCTACAATAGGTAATCTAGCAATTGCAGGAACCCAGTGTGGGTGTGGCAATACTAATTCCGCGGTGTCTTCAATCGAGACTACTCTTAATTCTGGTTTTATGAAAAGCGATAAAGCATTTAACAAAGTTGTTTTTCCTGTAGCTACCCCTCCAGCCATTAAAATAGATCTTCCATACTCTATTAGCAACCATAGAAATGCAGATATCTTAGCATCTAAAGTTTTTAATTTAATTAAATTAGGAGGTGTCAAAGGTCTTTCAGTGAATTTTCTGATTGTGAAGTTTGACCCTTTTCTTGCTATGTCTGTTCCTAGCATTGCTTGAACTCTTGAACCATCAGGCAGAGTTCCACCAACAAGAGGTTGTGCAACAGAAATATTTTTGCCACATCTTTGAGCAAGTTTATTAACAAAAATATCAAGCTCTTCTTTAGTGTTGAAAACAATATTTGATTTTATACTTCCTATTGTCGGATTTCTATGATAAATAAAGATTGGTATTCCTATACCATCACAAGATATATCCTCTATTTGAGGATCTCTCATTGGGGGTTCTATTTTACCTAAACCAATAAAATCCCTTTCAATGAAATAAAGAAATTCTTTTCTTTTTTCTTCAGGCAATTCAGCTGCTAATAAATTTATACTTTCTTCAAATCTCTTTAGAAGATAATCCCTTGCCTCACCCTTTCTTAATTTTGTAAAATCTACATCAAGTTTTTCTACTAGATTAGTTTTTATGTTATTAAGTATCTCATTTTCCTGAGCAGTTAGAACAGGTTCGATTAGATAATAAATTAATGAATTTTCTGCTCTTGACCATTTTATGTTTACCGCTGCAAAAGGTGTTTTAGTTTCTGAAGGAATTAATGTATAGATTACGTTTAGTCCAGTCAAATCCATTTCAGGTTCTTCCATTTTTTCAAGTCTTGTAGGTTCTGTTAGAGGAATTCCTCTTTTTTCTTCTGCTGTTGCAGCTTCTTCAATCGTTAATTTTTCTGCTTTTATTTGTCCGGTCTGCATGCTACCAAGAGCAGCTTTTAATATTTCTGCAGTTTGCCAGCTTTCAACTGAAGATTCCATCTCTTCTCTTTTTCTCTTTTCTATATTTTTATATCCTTTAACAGCCTTTGTGAAAAGTTTATTTAGATTTATTTTCATTGGAGGCTTTCTTAGATTAAAATTATTCATTCCAAATCGACCTTTCCATCTTTTGCTTTCATTTTTATTAAACCAGCTGTGCTGTATATAACTATATTATTTTTGGTTTGAATATTAAAATTATATAGAGTCAGACTAACTCCTATTCCTGGTATTTCTGTACAATTCAATAAAAGATTACCAGCTGTTTTTATTGAGTAAACGCATCTTGAGAGTTTTGTTGGTATGGATAAATTATAATAAATTGTGCTGTTTGTAGAGTTTGAAGCTTCAAGAATGTTTATTGCTGCTCCTGTTATTAATTCTCCTACCATTTTAAGTTGATATTGCGTTGTATCTTTTTCAAATGTTTGATTAACGCTTGAAAAGAGGTAATAAGTACCAATTATTATTCCAACTCCGATAGCAAAATAAAGTGCATATTCAAGCGTAAGATACTGTCCTTTCATAAGTATAATTATGCAAAAGTTATTTTTATTCTAATAACCGTCTTTCCGTTATCAATATAAGTTGAATTCCTTTCAATTGTAACATATTCTGGATTTGCTAAACTAGAACCTCCAGGAATAAATTCTATTTTGTAATCTGTTTGATTATAGACTGCCTGTATTCTAAGTGTATTGCCTTCTTGCCTTTCTTGTATAAAAGAACCATCAGATGTAAGATTTACCCACTGTTTTTGCAACTGAATGGAAACTGGTATTTTAATCTCAACTGTATTAGTTCCAATCTCTATCGTTCCGCCAACGACATTATATCTAAATTCTTGAGAACCTCCATATTTAACTAGATTTATTATACCTGTATCTAATCCTCTCATAAATTTCTCTGCATTCTGAATATTTGTAACGTCAACATTCTGTTGAAAAATATTAGTGCTCCAACTACTTGCTGCAACAAAAAGAAAAAGACTAATAATAAATAATAAAATAAAAATTAACAAATTTGCTTGACCTTTCATGATAGTTATTGATAACATCTGATATTTATTAGCAATCCACATCTGCTTTTTGCTGTAATCCTGATCCAATAGTTATTGTCAACCACCACAAATTGCCGCCTGCAGCTGCTGTATAACATTTATGATCAGCTTGACAATTGCAGTTAGCTGCAGCAGTTACTGTAAATGAATATGCTTGACCAGTTGGTATAAACACACCAGCAGCATTGTCAGTTACATGAGCATCATTTATATAAGCTTCTATGTAGGTTGGGTCAATTGAAGTGACTCCTGTGTTTCTTATAGCAGTTGAAATAGTTGCTACTCCGGTAGTACCTTGTGCTGTTTCTAATGAAAACTGAGTAGTCATACCTGTAGTGGTCTGTATTATCCCAGTTGAAGTAGTTGATGTCAAACTAGAAAATACACCTGTAAACCATGTGTATGCTAGAGCTGCTAAAGCTATCACTATCATCAATATCAAAATTATTGCTATTACGGATTCTACGCCTTTCATCTTCTCAGCTTTTTAAATTATCGCAAATGCAATATTTTTGAATTATTAGCAAGTTACTTCTATTTTTTGCTGTAGTCCTGATCCAATAGTTATTGTCAAAACCCACATATTGCCGCCTGCAGCTGCTGTATAACATTTATGATCACTTTGACAATTGCAGTTAGCTGCAGCAGTTACTGTAAATGAATATGCTTGACCAGTTGTTATAAGCACACCAGCAGCATTGTCAGTTACATGAGCATCATTTATATAAGCTTCTATGTAGGTTGGGTCAATTGAAGTGACTCCTGTGTTTCTTATAGCAGTTGAAATAGTTGCTACTCCGGTAGTACCTTGTGCTGTTTCTAATGAAAATCCTGTGGACATTGCACCAGTTGTCTGTGTTACAGCAGTTGAAGTAGTTGATGTTAAACTAGAGAATATACCTGTAAACCATGTGTATGCTAGAGCTGCTAAAGCTATCACTATCATCAATATCAAAATTATTGCTATTACGGATTCTACGCCTTTCATATCATCACCTTATTAACACTTAATTGTTACTGAATCTGTTATCCCTGATTCTATTGTAGCTTTTATAACAGTACTGCCGCATGATATTGGTAAGTCAGCTGCTACTGCTGCTCTTGAATGAGTTACTAAACAACCTTGTATTAAAGGATTTGCACAAGCACATGTAGCTGGGCTAGCTGCTGTACAAGGTACAGCTGTTACTGCTTTACCACCTATATAAAATGCTGTATTACTAGCGCTAAATGTTTTAGTTCCTATGTTTCTATATATAAATGTTAGAGTTGAACCTGCAATACACGGATTAGCACTGCATGATGCACCTTCCATTCTGAATTGCGTACTCATTGCACCAGTTGTCTGTGTTACAGCAGTTCCTGCAGTAGATGTTAAACTAGAGAATATACCTGTAAACCATGTGTATGCTAGAGCTGCTAAAGCTATCACTATCATCAATATCAAAATTATTGCTATTACGGATTCTACGCCTTTCATCTTTTTCTCACCTTTTCTTGGAGTTTTTCATATACATCTAATAGTACATTTACGCTATATAATTGTACCATTATCATCACTAATATTAGTGCATTGGTGAATAATAAAACTTCTGTTGGTCTTATTGCAAACGCTGTAAACACTATTAATATAACTAGAGCCAATATAATCTGAACTATCGTTGTTACACTTTTTACAAATAGATTAAATTTCATTGGTTAACCTCCCTTCTTATTTTCATGCCAGGATAAGAAGTTAAAATTCTTGAGACTGGTGTTCCCCCTCTTAATTTTTTACTGATATCATCTAAATGCTCTACCATAGACTGATTAGACTCTAATATTTTTTGATTCTGATCAACCATTTTTTCTAATTGTTCTGCGAGTGGTTTCATCATTTCAGAACTTGGTCCTGTAGTCTCTTCTTTCCCTGCAGCCTCAACTAAAGAAATAAAATTTTTCATTGTTGATGTTAATTCCTCAATTTTTGGAGGCAACTTAGAAATTTCATTTCTGAGATCCGAATTTGCCTGAATAACATCGTTTACAATTTTTTGATTGCTTCTTATTAATTCTATTATCTGATTTATCAGCATCTGTAACTGCGGTATTGTACCTGATTGTTCTACCTGTTCCATTCTCTTTTCCAGTTTCTTTAGAGGGGTAATAGGTATAATCTCATAACTCTCTAAATCTTCTTCTGGCATAACAATAGTTTTGATAAAACCTACTTATAAATATTCTGTTGAATAGAAAATATTGTAAAAAATAAGAAAATGAAAGGAGATTAGTACTCTTCTCCCATTCCGCCAGGAGGCATTTGTGGTGCTCCGCCTTTATTTAATTTACCAGCTGATATGATATCATCTATTCTCAGTATCATTTCTGTTGCTTCTGCAGCTGATTTTATTGCCTGTGTTTTGATTTTCAAAGGTTCTATAACACCTTTTAATTTCATATCAACTATTTTTCCTATGTCAACATCTACTCCATAAGTATATTTGTTATTTTCGTGTGCAGATCTTATTTCTACTAATATGTCTATCGGGTCTAAGCCTGCATTCTCTGCTAATGTCCTTGGTATTATTTCCATTGCCTCTGAAAATGCAAGAATTGCTAGTTGTTCTCTTCCAGAATAACTCTGAGCAAATTCTCTTAGTTCTTTTGCAACAGCCTCTTCTGGAGCTCCACCACCTGCTACAATTTTACCAACTTCTAGAGCAGACACCAAAGAGCCAAGAGCATCTTCTATTGATCTCTCAACCTCGTCAACAACATGCTCTGTTCCACCTCTTATTAAAATAGAAACTGCTTTTGGGTTTTTGCACTCTCTTACAAAAACCATCTGTTCTCCAACGATTTTCTTTTCTTCAACTGTTCCTGCAAATCCTAAGTCGTTTTCGTCTAAATCTGAAAGATTTGAGGTTATTTTACCTCCAGTTGCCCTAGCAAGTTTATCCATATCAGACTTTTTAACTCTTCTGGCTGCTAAAATTCCTTTCTTTGCTAGATAATGTTGAGCTATATCATCTATTCCTTTTTGACAAAATAGCACATTACAACCAGAAGCAGAGATTTTTTCAACCATGTTTTTTAATATCTTTTCTTCTTGATCAAGGAATGTTTGTAGTTGGTCAGGAGAAGTTATCTGTATCTGTGCTTCAGTCTCTGTTTTTTCAATTTCTAAAGAACTATCTAATAAAGCTATTTTTGCATTTTTTATATGTTTAGGCATTCCTGAATGAACTACTTCTTTGTCTATTAACACACCTCTTATTAGTTCTGTATCATCTGAAGATCCACCTTGTTTTTTCTCAAGTTTTATATTTTCCTTGTCTATCTCTATTTTACCACTAGTTCTTTCCATAACTGTTTTAACAGCCTCTACAGCTAATTTGGCTAAATGCTCTGACGCTCTCTCAGCACTTTTACCAGTCATAGAAGTTATTGCTATTTTTATGAGTTTTTCTGTGTCCTCTGGTTTTATATCTTCAGCAATTTTTTCTAAAGCTTCTAGTGCTCTTTCTCTTGCAAGCTTGTAACCCCTTGTTATAACTGTTGTGTGAATGTTTTGTTCTAAAAGTCCTTCAGCTTTTTTCAATAGCTCTCCTGCTAGAATTGCTGCTGTTGTTGTTCCATCTCCCACTTCTTCATTTTGTGTTTTCGCAACTTCCACCAACATCTTTGCAGCCGGATGTTCAATCTGCATTTCTTCAAGAATTGTCACACCGTCATTTGTTATAACAATATCTCCTAAACTATCAACCAACATCTTATCCATTCCCTTTGGACCCAATGTCGTTCTAACTGCATCTGCAACTGCCTTTGCAGCAGCTATATTGTTTTGCTGAGCAGTTCTTCCCAAAGTTCTCAAAGTTCCTTCAGGTAGAACTAATATTGGTTGTCCTCCCATCTGATTTTGACCATCTGCCATTTTTATCACCTCATAATTATAATAGATAAAAAATATGTGTATGTAAGTATATTTAAACTTGATGTTTTTAGCTAGAAAAAAGAGAAATTATACTTAATCTGTTTTGGCCATTTTTTTAGCTATTATAAAGACAACAAAAAGTATTACTAGAAAACTGATAAGGGACTGTATAAAATCACCAATCATAAACTGTGATAATCCTATTGTTACTGATGCTTTTGGATCTAGAAATCCTATATAGGGTTTGTATATAGGAGTTATTAAGTCTGCTACCAATGCATCTATCAAAGTTTTAGCTGCAAAACCTGTTACCAAACCTAATGCAACTGCTACAACATTTTGTTTCTTTACAAAATCCATAAATTCGCTCCACATTCCCATTAAAACACCTGTATAAAATTCATTTTCAAATTATAAATTAGTGTTTTATAAAACCGTCTGATAAAAGAAGCAGAGATGTTATTCCTAAAACTATGCCTATAATTTTTATAAAAGTTAATGCTTCTTCATAAAAAACAGATCCTATTAAAATTGTGATGATAATAACTGTAACTCCGAAGTAAACAGTTCCTCTGGCCAAACCACTTCCTCTCTTCAAGGCTTGTAACCAGAAGTAATTTGCTAATGTGTATATGAACAACACTAAAGGAACTAATAGAAAGTTCTGTATTGAACCGAACAAACCAGTAAAAAAGTTACCAATAATTTCAAAAATCATTAACAAGCTAAAAGGGATTAACCATTTCATCAAACACCACCCACTATTGTTATTGTGATCAAACCAAGCAACATTCCAAACCATTGCTTTTTGCTAAGCTTTTCTTTAAAATAAACCGCACCCATTAAAACAGCAGCTATTTCCTGTCCTACTGCATATATAATTGCTCCTCTTGCTAAGCCAACACCGTTTAAAACTGCAAAAAGCCAGAAAACATTGCCTATTACATACAATGATAAAGAAGCAGAGAACAGGATTGATTTTTTATGCAGAGTCCATTGCTTTCCTAGAAAGTCAGCTGTTAATTCACATAATAATAAAAATAGCATTGGCAAACTCCATAAAAATGGTGAAGCATAAGGCAATGTAAACAAACCTGTTGGCAACGGCATAAATATAATAATTAAGATACAGTTAAATTGCTTTCTTAGCTCTTTTGATTAAATCTTTTTTATCAATTTCTTCTAGTTCTTTTCTCTCGATAACAGGTATTCCTGATATCTCTTCGTCTTTTGTTTTTTCGGTTATAAGAACAGCAGGTTTTTTTACAACATTTATAAAATCTTTCAAGCTTGCAGCATGTTTTATCATTTTTCTTTTATTTATCTCGATGTCAGAAAGAACCAGGGTTTTTTCTTTGGCAAAAACATCTAAAGGAGCTTGCTTTACAAAGTCTGTTTTAAAGCCTAATCTTTCTAAGTGTTTTCCAATACCTCTTTCAATATAATCTTTAGGACGGCCGTGTGCTTCATATTTTTTGAAAACTTCTATTGGTTTTATTATTCTTTGATTAAGAACTTCTTCCAAACTTTTGGCTATTTCTAAAAGCATTCTTAGCTGTTTCTTCTCATGTTCATAAATAACTTTTTTATTAATTCCAACAGCTTCTGCCAATTCCCTTTGAGTAAAACCTTTCTTTTTTCTTATTTCCCTTAGTATTGCAGAATCGATTTCTACGTACAATCCGCCCCTATCTCTATAGATTCTGGGAAATATAGAATTGGCTATCAAATCTTCAAACGTCTTCAAAGATACGGTAGGTGTTTCAAACCTCTCATAGACTACTCCATATTGTAATTTTTCTCTATTAGTTTGGATTCCTATTAAAAACGGATGAGCATCAAGATTGTTTGAAATAATTTTCAGATTTTTTGCTTGTTCCATTTGGAAGGAATCAATGTTTAACAGGGTTTTTAACAGTAATAATACGTCTTTTTTTGCAGCTATATCAAAACAGCCGTGATACTCACAAGTAGTATAATCATTATTTTCCAAAAAGTTTTGGATCTCTTGTTTGACATCTAACATATTTTTAAATTAATTAACACAGAATAAATCTTTAATGGGCGGGTAGCTTAGTCTGGTAGAGCGCCAGTCTTATAAAATGACGTTAGTCGTTTTTTGTGGCTGCGTTCTGTAAAAACTGGAGGTCGAGAGTCCGAATCTCTCCTCGCCCACTTCTTTTATGGTGCTGTTTGTATTGCAATTACACCTTCTGCAGTTGTTACTTTTACCACATTTCCAGAAGCTATTGCAACAGTTGGTGTAATTGTTCCAACAGCTCCTGGTGTAAGAGTTGCAGGGTTTGGATTAGCACCAGAATCTCGAGCATCATTTATATATAAAGCAAAGGTATGTAAGTCAACTTTTCCAATGTTTCTAATAGAAACTGGATCACTTCCAGCAGCACCTGTTTTTATTGATTCTATTTTCACCTGAGCTAGCATTGTTGTTACGGTTGTACTTATTGACCCTTGAGTTGACTGTGTTATTTGTGAAAATAAACTTGTAAAAGTTACATAACCTAAACCTGTTAATGATACTCCTATCAGTAGCAGAAGTATCATAACGATTATAGATGATATTCCTTTCATATTAAATCTTTGTTGTTTTAATTAGATAAATTCTTCTTTTTTCTAATTCTTATAAATTTAAGTTATTAAGAATAATAAGAATATTTATGGGCCGGTGGTCTAGTGGTCTATGACGCCAAGTTCATTTATTCAATTAAATGGATGTGTAACCCTTACAAGACTGCTAGGATAGGTGGAAATCGCAAGTTCAAATCTTGCTCGGCCCACATTTCATGGGCTGGTAGATCAACGGAAGATCGCTATCTCGGCATAGCAGTTAATCATGCACCAAAGGTAGAGGTTACGGGTTCGAATCCCGTCCAGTCCACCATTTATCCAATCAAAAATCTTTTTTTCCCTTCTTCTTTAAAAATGATAGTTTTAAATACATGTTACGAATAGTTATTTTATATCGAGAAAAAAATCGGAGAAAAAAAGTAAATGAACAGAATAATTTTCAAAACTTATTCTAGAAGAATATTTCTTGCTAGTTATTAAAATCTTAAAAGGTGAAAAAGTGCTTGGTCCCCATCTTATGCTTGATTGCTATGGTTGCGATGAAAATAAGCTAAAAGATTTAGATTTCGTTCTAAAGTTTCTTGACGATCTACCAGACCTGATAGGAATGCATAAGATAGCAGAACCTCACGCTATCGACTATCCTGGCAATCCAAAATCATTTGATAGAGGAGGAATTTCAGCTGTAGTGATAATTGCGGAATCTCATATATCTATACATACTTTTCCTTCTCGTAATTACATGAGTGTAGATATTTTTTCTTGCAAAAATTTTGATGTGAACAAGACAATAGAATTTATAGTTAAATCTTTTGGTGTCAAAAAGTTTGAGAAAAAACTTTTGAATAGAGGTCTAGAGTTTCCAAGAGAAGTACCTAAAGCAGTAGAAATTGTTAAAGAGCAAAGAAAAGAAATAGAACTAGAATGTTAATCCTGCTATTCCACCAAGTCCTAAAAGTTTTTCTCCGGCAGAATGCTGCGAGGAAACAACCATTATTCTTACTCTCATCTTGTCTGCCAAATCTAAAACTTCTTCATAATCCCTAATATTTTTATCAGAAATCAAAATTAAATTAATTAATCCAGCTTCTAAAGATTCTCTGGTTTTTTCCAAACCGTAAGCAGCCTTGCCATTCTTTCCTATTTCTTCTAAAAGTCTTTCCATAGCCTTTGTCTCTTCTTCTGCTCTGCTCATTTTTGTTAATTTTTCTAATAAACCTTTGTTCAATAATTCTTGCAAGCCATTTTCCTCTGTTTGATATGTTGATTCAACTGTTATTTTTCCTAGCAATTCCTTTTCCCTTGATTTTATCAGAGTTAAGACATCTTCCTTTGCAAAGGCAGGACCGGCAATTATTATTTTTCTAATTTTTTCAGACTTGTTTTTCAAAATATTTAAAACATTTTCAAAGTACTCCCTTTGTTTTGCTTCAGCTTTTTTGGTTTCAAATCTTTTTCCCAATACTTCTGCATCCAAATGAAGCAGGTGCTTATATCTTTCTTTCAAGAAATAGAAATCAGCCTCAGTTTCGTCTAGAATACATATAAGAACAGTTTCATACTTTCTTTCTGCAGACTTGATTCTATCTATTTCCCAACCCTTCCAAATCTTTTCAACTTTTATGAATTTTCCAGGCTCAACTTCTATTGTGTGATAGCCTTTTTCCACATCCTCTGCAGCCTCAACAATCTTTCCAGTTAATCTCAAGTTTTCTTTTAGTTCAATCTTCTCAACCTGAATTTTCAGAACAACCTCTCTTTTTCCTGATTTAGCCCTTACCAAGTCCCCTTCTCTTTTTATTTTTATGCTTCTAGGAGACTTAGCAGTAACAAAACTGCCAAGAGTTATAACTTCTTTTAATATTTCCAAGTCTTCCATTGAGTCTGGAGTTATTTTTCCAATATTATGCTTTAAATCAAATGAAGATCGCATGAAAATAGTTTACATATCAGATTTAATATATTTAGCCATTTTTTAGAATCTGATTCATTTTTATTCTTAACTTTTTAAATAACAATTATGCCAGATTTTGTTCCAATATTGATAGCAGCTGTATTGTTACTTATAGTGCTTTTGATAGCCTTTGGAGGAGGATGGTTAGTTTCACCTCAAAAAGGGGAAAAACTTTCAGGAAGCAGGACCATTTTCTTAGGCCAGGACTTTGTTGTAGCATATTTAGAAGGAGAAAAAAATATCGCAAGTCTTTCTGGAGAAGTTTCTAATGGTATTTTTTCTGTAAGCAATAAAAATGTTGATTTTAACATTGAAACATTAGGAGACGTTTCTGAAGGTCTGATAAAACTTAGAGTACTAGACTCTAACTATTACGGTAACTTAATGATGTATCTTAATGGAAAGGAAGTTTATAGTGGTATCCCGGTTGGTGAGAAAACAATAGCTGTTGATAAAAGCATTTTAAGCCAGAGTAATACCTTAGAAGTAAGAGCTGAAAGTTCTGGATGGAAAATCTGGGCACCCACTGTTTATAAAATCGATGCTGACTTTTTTGTAAATTATTTAGGCAAAAAAACCCAGAGCTTTACATTTGATTTAACAGATACAGACATCATGAATATCAATAATGCTAGGTTAGTAATGTTTGGAAACAAAGAGGGGTCTGGAAATATAGATGCAAGTATAAATGGAGTAGAAATCTATAGTGGATATGTAACTGCTTATCAAGATTTTTCAACTGATCTTTTAAAAGTCGGTAATAATACTTTGGATCTGTCTACAGAGCTCAATACAAAATATGATATTTCTTCTCTTCAGCTTATTTTGTTTTTTGGATGATTATGGTATTAAACCTATGAATTTCCAATAAGGTATTCCGAATAACATAATTAAAATTATAGAAATTATGCTTAGAACAATTCCATACTTTATCATCTGTTTAATCGAGAAATATCCTTCTGAGTAAAATATTATATTCGGTATTGTGCTTACCGGAAGAATTAAAGCAAGCGGTACAGAAAATGCAACAGGTAATGCAAGCAAGCCAATTGACATGCCGTAAATACTAGCTATTGCAATTACAACTGGCATTATAACAGTTGCATAAACAGTAGTAGATGTGAAAAATACGTGCAACAGAACACCTGAAGATACAACAAGAATTACCAAAACTGTTGTTGGTAAACTTATGCCTGTACGTTCTAACACCAATCTAACAACTGGTGTCAATGCTTTTGTTTGTTCAATAACCTTAGCTAAGTACATGGCAGCTGCAAAAACAAACAAAGAATCCCATGGTAGCATGCCACCGAATTTTTTGTTTTTAAATATGCCTACCATTGGTAAGAACAAAAATAAAGATAAAATCAAACTGATTAAACCGGCATTGTACGGGTTGTATTTATCAGTTATCCATAAGAATAGAGCAATAGAAAATAATATTGCAACAATCTTTTCTTCACGTTTCATTGGTCCAAGTTTCTTTTTCATTTTAATTATGTTTTGCAATGTCTTCTTACTCTGTTTCATATCAAACTTGAACATAACTCCTATAAGCAACCAAGCAGCTATCAACAAAACAACGGTTAAAGGAAATGCCATAACAAACCATTCTGTCCATGAAAGTTTCAATCCAGCATCAATCATATAACTGGCAGATATCGGATTAGGCACTGTTGCCGTGAGAAAAGCTGTTGAACAAATGTTGTTTGCAGCCATGCACATTAGCATAACTGATGCTGCATATGCACTGCCTTTCTTAGCATTGAATGCTTGTATTAGACCTATGCATATTGGTAACATGATAACTGCTTTAGCAGTTGTGGAAGGTGATAAAGGTGCTATGAGTAGATTCGCTAGAGCAACGGACAGTAATATATATCTTGGATTTGCACCAACTGCCGAAACAACTTTTAATGCAAGTCGTTTGGCTAATCCAGAAACGTCCATGGCAGCTGCAAATATGAATCCTGATATGATTATCAACAGACTGCCTGCACCGTATGTTGATATAACGCTTGATACTAATTGTTCTATACTGACAGATGTTTGCAATACTACAAGAACTATAATTACAACTATCGATGATATAATGAATTTATCTGGAAATAGGCTCCATAAAATTAAAGCTAATAACATAACGCCAAGAACAGCATTATCAAAATAAGAAAGTAACAAGAACATAATTACAGTAACAATAAGAACTGTAATTCTTATTTTATTTGAAATTATAGTATCACCTATTCATTTTTTACTTTTTCTTAATAAAAGTCTAACCTGCACCAGAACCCCCACCACCGCCTCCACCGCCTCCGCCACCAGAAAATCCTCCTCCTACAGAACTGGAAGAACTTAAAGCACTAATCATACTATTCATGTTTGAAGAGAATGCTGTGAATGCTTCAGGAGACATCATACCTTTTGGAACGCCAGGAACACCAATAGGATGATACCAAATGACTGCTGCAACTGGTGCATGCCTTTCTAGGCTCAAATTCTTTAAATTTTCTAAAAGCTCTTTAGCAACACCAAGAACCACTGCATAGACTAAATATCTATCCCATATTTTAAGCAGAGTTGTCGGTGCGTCCTTCATAGCAGAAAAATCAGAAATATACCTTTTGAATGCACTCCACTTTTTTATTTCTAAAGTAGCTTCAGGAGTTCTTTTATTAATAGCATGCATGGCAATTGCTAAAACTATAACAGTTAAAGCAAATGCTAAAACTAACAAATGAAGGTCCTGCGGCATAGCTCCAATAAAAAATAAGAAAATGAAAACAAGCAGAAAATAAGGAAGCATAACAATCATAAACCTGCCTGCTTCTTTCAAACTTTTAGGCTCATATAATCTGAAATAAGTTTTCTCAAACCAATTTTTAGCATCATCACTCATTGCTGATATGCTATTTAACATAGTGCTTCGATGCCACTTGCACCATTTTGTCATCTCAGAACTGCTGATTTCATCCTTCTTGCCCATGTCTTCAAAAAGCAATTTTAAAACATCTTTTTCAAAATCTAAAAGTTCGCTTTTAGATAATGCATCTTTTCCTTTCTTAGTGATTTTAAAAATTTGCTCGTTTCTATCAATCAAACCAAGTAAATGCTCTTTCTTTTCTTCTCTTATGTCAATGTAACCTCTTCTTGCAAGATCAAATATCGTTGCGAGCAAACCTTTTGCTGAAGTTTGTTGGTTTTTTCCATAAATTGCAGCCAAGGCCATTGGAGGTATGTCTCTTGGCGGTTCTTGCTCATATTTTAATTGATAATCAACCTTTGGCTCTCTACCGTACTTGAGATAGAAATAAAAGAAAATTATCAATGGAATTACTATTATAAATATTACATAAAATATCACAGAATGGGTAATGTAGGAAAATTGAAAATTTGTGCTTTCTTCATTAAGAATTGCTTGATATTTATTCTCATTTATTTGCTGAACTCCAGTAAAGATTGATGGACTTGTAAGAACTCTGAATTCTACAAAAGTGTTTGCTGGAATATTTTGCATTGCTACAGTTGCACTTTTCAAATCATCAGAGAATTTTAATTCGCCTGGAGAAGCAGAACTGTGGATGAATACTTTGAACAAATTAGAAGATGACAAAGGCAAATTTATAGTAGAATCAAAACTGCTTATTCTTTCATGACTGTCCTCTAAAACTTTCCAGTAAAATTCTGCTACGTCTCCATATCTCTTTACTGCACCGTCTATTTCATAGACAATCAAGAATCTTTTTATTTGATTACTTGCCGAGTAATACCATGTTGCTTTAACATGACCAGAATCTTCATCCAAATCATAATGCAGTGAGGTATTGGTATCAACATCTATTACTCCTAGAAATTTTACATTTGTCGCACCTTTCTTTAGCACATCCAAATAGGCATATGAAAAGCTTCCAACAAAATTGTAAGCTCTTTCTTGGCTGACAATAACAGAACCATCCTGGTTAAAGTATATTGCTGTTTTTATATAATCATATGAATATGATTTTGAAAAACCTATTTGTGAAACTAGAATAAATGATAAAAAGATGAAGATAAAAATTGAATATCTTTTCATACTAATTATTTATATCATTTTAATAAGTTCTTAAAGTAATTTAGTGCTATTTTCCTTTAAATTCTAAAGCCTTATTTTTAAGCTTCCATATAGGACAATTATTTGCACACGTTACCATAGGATTGTTTTTTGGAGCAGGACAAAGGTAAGCACAAAATTCTTCAGCCACAAAAAGAATTTCCTTTAAATCATTAAGATCCAGCTTATTTTCTAATTTTTTATAAATCTGATATGCGTTTGATAGCATTTCCTCTTCTTTAGATATTGCTTTACTTGTGTATTCTATAAAAAGCTCCTTTGACATAAGACTCTATTAAAAACTTGAATTGTAAAGTTTTTAAGATTGTTTTACATGTTCGTCAAATAGTCATAATAAAAAAATTATTAAATTATAATCAGTCTATAATTTTATTCCTTCAGTCTTGAAGTGCAAACATCTTTGTAAGAACAGGCTAAACATTTCTTTTGATTTTTAGTAGGTTCGAACTCCCTTTTTCCTAGAGCTAACTCGTGTAAGCGATTGATCTTCTCGAGCAGGAAGTCGACCCAGTCTTGTGTTAGCACGTCTTCCCAAGTGATGTCTCCGCTATCCCTGTTCTTAATTGTCATGAAAATATCTAGCGGTGGTCTGTAAAAATCTTTGAAAGCAATTGCATAGGCAATGATCTGAGACTTGTCAGACAAAAAAGAATATTCAGAAGGCTTGTCATCCGATATCATTATACCGTCAGGCCCTATCTCAACAGAGTCTATCATACCGAACAGCCTAAAGGTTGGTGATATAATAAAAACTTCTCTTCCTGAGAACCTTTCATCGCTTTCTATTGCCCTTTTGATTGCATCCTCTATTTTTACCTGCTCTAATTCTTTTGTTTCATCTAAAAAGTCTCTGAACTTTTGTTCGTGTATGTCAGAGCCTTCTATCATCTTCTCTGTCTTTCTAATTATTCCCTGCCACTTGAACTTTAATTGTACCTCACAGTAGGATTGCTGGTGAAATTCTGAAATCGCTATCCACGAGTTTCCTTTAGAATCTATTCGCATAATAATAATTTGTTTAAGAAATTTAAATTCTATAATACGTAAAGGATTTTATATTTATTATATTAAATGATTTAGATGAAACAACTGTCCCATAATGGCATTTTGATACCAAAATATGAGCCGAAAGGCTTTCATATAGTATTCAAAGGTAAGAATATCGCTCTCAATTCTGAACAAGAAGAGATGGTAGTTGCTTGGGTTAGAAAGCTTGGAACAGAATATGTAGAAGATAAGGTTTTTATTAAAAATTTCTTTGAAGATTTTTCTAAAGCGTTGGGAGTCGAAGGCTCAGTAGAGGATTTTGATTTTTCAGAAATAAAAAGATTTATTGACAAAGAAAGGGAGACAAAATTGAATATGTCAAAAGAAGAAAAGAAAAAACTAGCAGCTGAAAGAAAGGTCATCCGTGAGGCTAACAGAGAGAAATACGGTTATGCTATGGTAGACGGTGAAAGGGTTGAACTGGGAAACTATATGGCAGAGCCAAGCAGCATATTCATGGGAAGGGGAAAGCATCCGCTAAGAGGGAAGTGGAAAGAGGGAGCAAAAGAAAGCGATGTTATTCTAAATCTTTCTCCTGACTCCAAAATTCCAGAGGGAAAATGGAAAGCTATTGTTTGGCAGCCTGTTATGTGGATTGCCAAGTGGGATGACAAGCTCAGAGGAAGGGAAAAGTATGTTTGGTTGTCTGACACATCTCCAATGAAACAGGAAAAGGAAAGGGAGAAATTTGAAAAGGCAAAAGAACTTGAGAAGAAATTTGAACTCATTAAAACTCATATATTGAAAAATCTTGATTCTGAAAACTTGAAAAAAAGAAAGATAGCAACTGTTTGCTATCTTATTGATGCATTAAGCTTGAGGGTTGGTGATGAAAAGGATGAAGACGAGGCTGATACTGTTGGTGCAACTACATTGACAGCTAAGAATATAACAATATGTCAGAATAATCTTGTCAAATTCGATTTCATTGGAAAGGATTATGTAAGATGGGAAAAGGAAATTACATTGCCTGAACAGGTTGTAAAAAACTTGAAAGAATTCATTAATAACAAGTCATTTGTATTTGACGGAGTAAGATCAGAAGACGTCAATGCTTTCCTGAGTGAAATCGTAGAAGGGATTACTGCAAAAGTTTTCAGAACTTACCATGCCTCAAAGGCTGTGAGAGAATATATTGAAAACGTAAAGGTTGAAAAGGATGATTCCGAAGCTTATAAAAAATATCTAGCAACCATGGCTAATCTTCAAGCAGCTATAGTATGCAACCATAAAAGAAAGCTACCAAAAAAATGGGAAGAAGGTCTTAAAAAGAAAAAACAGAGGCTTGAACAATTAAAACTCAAGAAAACAAAAAAATCAAAAGAAGCTGTGAAAGCATTAAAATTGAAAATCGAACTAATGAAAGAGACGAAAGATTATAACCTCAACACATCCCTGAAGAGCTATATTGACCCGAGAATATTTTACAAGTGGTCCAAAAAAGTTGATTTCGACTGGAAGAAATATTATTCGAAGACTTTGCAGAAGAAGTTCTCTTGGATTGAAAAAGAAACTTAAATTCTGTATTTTATAAGACATAAGTCCTGATTTCTATGTAATTTAGAAAATATATTCAACTTTTACTTCCTTGCCTTTGAAAGTTCCGAACGTTTTTACAAAAGTCTTTGCTACATAATGGTCTTCTTCCGTTGCGAGAGGCATTTGAGCACCAATAAAAGGAAAATTCAAATAGGTTCCATGACAACTTTCTGCTAGATTACCATAAGAAAGATTGTTTCTTAAATTATCGATAGCACTATCAATATTCACTATTCCAGCTCTTTGCATAAAAGCGTTGAATGCATGCGCAGTCATCTTGACTTGATTTTTTTGTCTTCCATAAAAATATTTAGATAGAAAGATATAAATTTTTGATGAACTTTATAAAGAAATTTAAACAGTATAATAATTAACTGGCTTACCTTTTTGTTTTGCAGATTTTTTTACATAAGCTCCTCTATCAAGTCCTTTTATAAGACGACTCTCACTATCATAAACGCTTAAGTTTTCAAATATTCTCTTTTTGCTTGCATCTCTTAATTCTATTGCCGTATTAACTACTCTGTTAACTGTTCCACGTATAAAAATAGGACCTGTAACTAAATATTTAAGTTCTGACCTATCAAATGGACCACTATATCTTGATGGCACATCACTAACTTGTCTTGTAAGCATTTCTCCTGTTGGTATTTTAACACAATGCTTTTTCGCTATTTCAAAAATTATATTTTCTGTGGCAATATTTGGGTTTGGCTTTGCTTCATCCCCTTGTAAAATATTACCGAATTCTCCACCATATTCTACTATATCTTCACTATCATTCAAACCTGGCCAAATGATAATAATTGCCTCTTTAAATGATTGATATATACCATGCTCATCAATCATAAGCTTTCTTAATTCTTGAAACAAATCATTAACCTTCTTTAAGTTTGATCCTTCAAAACGTAGTTCATGTGATTGTTCTAAACTTTTGTAATAAGAATTTACTCCACTACAATTCCACTGCTCAGAAAAACCTAATTGTTGGGCTAAACTGTTTAAAGGTTCAACTTTAGGAAATTGACTAAGTTTATCCTTTATTACTTTCACATCAAACAATGTTAAATATCCTACAGATGGAAAATTTAACTTTCCTATATCTTCTTCTGTTGTCATACTTATCGAATAATTATACAAAACCTAAAGCATTTAAACTTGAAAAGTGTTTAAAGATTACTATTAATAAAGAAATTATGGAAGAGAAAAAAATTTTTGTTCGTTGTGTAATAAAGGATTCAAATCCTTATAGAATCATAAAAGCGATTAAACCTGAAAACGAAATAAGTTTTGAAGAATTAAAAGAAAGATTAGGGATGCAAGAACGTGAATTAAGAAATGTTTTGTATCATTCGTTACCTTCCATTATTTATGAGGATGATTTGGTTAGATTAAATGAAAATTATGATTTTGTAGTGGTTGGAGGGAGAGGAATGGCAGCTTTTATTGATTGCATCTGTAAAAAATATAATAAGAGGTTTCAAGAAAATATTGAAACTGATGATATTTTACATAGTGTTCATGACTGGTAAAAGAGTTTAAATGTTTTAGTTTTCTATTAGAACTGTATGAATGAAGAACTCATTAGAAGTAGGATAAATCAAACCAATGAGATATATGAATGTAATGGTAGAAGTATTCCGAATGCTTTCAGGATGTATGAACTTCTTGGATTGAAACTGAAAAGATACAAATTCGGTGAGCTTGTAGCTATTTATAAAGAATGCAATTGTGGTTATTTCTAACAAGTTAAAATTTACCAAAGCTTAAATCTTAGATTTTATTCCAAGAAAGGGTTTAAATTCCTAATCTTCCAAATAATGAAAATGAAAATATTAAAGCAAGAGGAATTAGAAGCGAAACTAAGTGAAAGATATAATGATCATCCTGAAGGCTGGAAGTGCTTTAATGCTCGTGATAAAAAAGGCTTTTATTCCGTAGGCTGGGTTAACAGAAGGATTGGAGAGCAGTATTGGCTTAAATTCGCATCCCAATATAGCCCCACATGTATTGGGTTCATAAGCACTTTTAATGAAGACCTTCCTTTTTTGAAAGACCCTGTGTTTGATAAAGACTATGGAATAAGAATTGTTGATGTAACCCGTGATGAAGAAAGAAAAATGGCTGAAAAAGGAAGTATGATATCTTCTGTGTTTAAAAAAATTATAATTGCTATGGAAAAAAAACCACCGGAACCAGATGATGAAGAAAAGCACAGAGTTCGTGGTCCACGCTCGAACATTTTGGTAACCTGCTTGGAAGATATTTCACCTGCTCAAAAAGAATTGGAAAGAAAAATGCAGGAAGAAATTGAAAGACTTGACAGACAAAGAATATCAGGCTATATATCTTGATTAATGTGTTTAAATGCTTTTCTTCATGACTCTAAGAGATTACAGAAAAAATAAAACCTAAATCCTGATTTTTCTATATGATTTGTATATGGAAGAAGAACAAAAAACTACTGAGCCTTGGTTAGAAGAAAGAGAAATTGAAGAAGTGATATTATGGTTATAAGAAATAATAGAATGAGAAGAGAACGTAGAAGAAGTAAAAGACTTAGGAAATATGGACCTCGTGCTAAACATGAGTGATAGTATGAGAGATAATAGAGGATATAAAAGACATAAAAGGTCAAGAAAGTACGGAGCTTTTAATAAACATGAGGCAAAGTGATAAAAGAAGAGACCGAATATAAGAGCAATTTCTAACCCTTAAATCCTGATTACTACATATTTTGTATATCTTTAGGTGAACAAAGTGGTAGATAAAGTCTTGATATGTTGCCCAGAGTGTGGCAATAAAGACAAGTGGAAAATAGAAGTTGAAACAAGAGGAAAGAAAAGGATTGTGACTATAACTTGTAGCTGTGGTTGGAGCCAGCAATACGCTGGAACAGGAGAAAGCATAGTCAAATGATATTTAATGATTTAGATCTAATAGTTAATCCTAACTTGCAATTAAAAACAAAGATTTTAATTTTACTTTCGTTCTTTCTGATTTTGATAAGTATATGCATGGCTTGATTTCTTTCATTTTCATTCACCTCAGAATCTATAATGAGAATTTTGATATATTTGGTTTGCGAACCTAAGGTACTGTCTTCTGGTTCGCAATTGAGGTATACAACATATGACCATTACTATAATATGAGATGGCTGAACGACTCAACATTCAAGTTGAGTAAAAAATGTTCAGCCAATTTTTATTTTGGAGGAATTGATTATGAGAAAGATTTGATAGAAAAGCAAGTCAGAGTCTTAGAAGAAAAGATTGACGACTTCGTCTTTGAACTCTACAAAATTACTAATGAAGAAGATAAAAAACTAATAAAAAGTGTAAAAAAATAATACTGATTTAATGCCTGAACAAAAAATAATTAAATGCCCAATTTGTGGACAAGGAGATATAACAACTCTTTATACTCCAAAGATTATGATTACGAGATACGGCAGAGCTGCATCGAATAAGAAAGCTATAACTTACTTTAAAGACGAAAAATATCAAGTTTTATCAGACAAATGCCCTAACTGTGGTAAATCGAAAAAAGAAATAGAAAAAAGATTGAAAGAAGGAAAAGAACCTTCTAATGAAGAGATAATAAAAAGAATGAAAGAAGCTGGTTTACCTTTGAAAATTAAATAACCACCATAAGTAGTAAACTATATTTAAATTGCTATCTAAATTATTATTAATGGTGAAAAAATGAATAGTAATTTTAATTTTTTTGTGAAAACAGATTTACATAGATTCTCAGGCAAATGGATTGTAATCGTTGATAACGAAGTGGTTGAGAGTGGAGAAAATATTAAAAAGATGCTTGAAGAAGTAAACGAAAAATACCCTAAAACTAAACCATTAGTAGCAAAAATACCAAAAGAAGAATACTATATAATCTAGTTTTCAAGGTGATAACTTGTCTATTTCTTTCCCTTATGTTAGAGAAAAAGTTAAAGACACGTATGTAATGAGACCTAAGATACCAGTAACATTGAGTTGGAACGGTAAAACTATTACAGTAGTAGCATTATTAGACAGCGGTTCGGATTTCTCTTCTATTCCAAAGGATTTAGCTGAAGCTTTAGGTTTAATTATAAGTAGTAAAGAAAGAGAAGTTGTTGGAGTTGGAGGTAAAATAAAAACAAAGTCTAGCCAAGTTAACATAACGATTGAAAACATTCATTTAGGTAGAATACCTATAGAAGTAACAGAGGACCCTCAATTAGACTTTCCTATAATAGGAAGAATTCCATTTTTTCAAATTTTTGATATAACATTTAGAGAAAATTCAAATAGAATTATTCTTAATAAAATACAAAGAAGATAGCCTTAATTTGTGAGACATCAAAAAGTTTTCAAATCCTTTTCCTAAGCAAATCTTCACGTTTTCTCACGAACTCTCACATTTGACGTGTGACCAAGCCCGCATTTTCCATGTCAAAAATATGTTTTACAGTATATATATTAAACATATACTAATAGAAAGTATATATCCTAACCTAGTTACCAGTCTATATCTATAACATCATATATTAACAAAAGCTATGTTCGTAAAATATATAGGCTAACAAATAAATCAGAGACATTATCTTTGACTTCATTATCTTATCTAAATAGGCTTTACCTTGCTGTAGAAATCATCTAAAATTCTTTTCATATAACCGTAAAATGCATCTGGATTGAAAAAATAAACTGTTTTGTATTTTTTTCTAGAATTGTCAAGAAAAATTCTCCTATCCTGAACTAGTTGTATCTTTTTCAATGGATTTATAACAAAATAAAATGTTCTTTTTGGTTTTTTATACTGATTAAACTCAATTCCTAAGGCCTCTGCAAGCTCTTTATACTCCATTGATCCTTTTTCTTTTAGCAATAAAATGGCCTTTTCAGCCATTTCTCTTATGTGAGAATTTCTAGCACTTTTGCCATATAACCAGAGAAGCAACTCTTTCATAATAATATAGTAATTAGCCAAAATATAAAGATTAATGATAACTGTCCTATACCTTAAAATCATAGAAAATGGGTTCCAGAGATATGTCCATCAATGGTATATCTGAGTAAATGATCCTGATCATACGCCAGAGAGGTATTCAAAACATTAGAAATAAATATCAACTGTCCAAGGCTATTTTTGACCTAGAAATCATTCAATTGGGTATACTAAATTATTTAATTTTTACGTCCTCTTTTACTTTCTTATGAAGTTTACCGAATTTTCTTCTTATTCCTTCAAAGTCATGAGCAATATCTATTCCATCATCAGTAAGTCTCACAATTTTTATCCTTCCTTTCTTCTCAAACTGGACTAAACCCAACCTTTTGAACATTTCTAGGACTTTTACTGTATGTGAATATGTACAATCAACAACCTTTGAGACTTGTGTGGCATATTGAATGTCTTCACTCTTCAAACTTGTCAACATTTTTACAGGTTTTGGATGAAGAAATAACAATTCGAAGAAATTTTTTCTTGGTTGCTTTAGTACCACGGCGATTCACCTGAAATAAATTTGTTAATTTTGTTATTTAAGCTTATCTTATCGTTTATAATATATATATTTTATTGATATAAAAATCATATATATTACATAACATTCCTACTCACGTATACTTATTTTAATTATTCTAATATATTATATATATCATAATATATATCTTATCAATTAATATTAATTTTTCATCAACTTTTTCTCTAACGTTCTTTGAGAGAAAAAAATTTAATGCTGAAAAGAAACGGAAATATAAGTGAGAAAGGTTAAAATAATGAAAATCTATACTATTTGCCTAAATATTGCTCATAAGTAGTTTTAAGCTGCTCTAAAATTAGATTAACCGATCTTAGTTTAAGTGATTTTAGTTGTTTTAGATATGTATCTATAACTGTTTTAAAGGATTTGTTGCCAAGTGAGACTTCGTTCAAACAATATATCAAACCTTCTAGCTTATCTGCTGCTTCTATTATTTGCCCCTCTTTTGTTTTTTCATCCTTTTGCTTTTTCCACAGTTCTATATACTCTTTAGATAACTTATTAGGCAAATCACTCAATAACTCTTCTAAAAATTTGAGACTCATTTTCCTAATTTCTTTGGTAAGGCTTTTATGAGTGTGTTTAAAGGTATAAATTATGTCTCCTGTTAAGCATTCTTCTAAATCATGAATCAGAGCTGTTTTCAAAACTTTCTGTTTATCAACCTTGTTTCCAAACTGCTCTTCTAAATCTGCTAAAATCATGGCATAAAAAGCAGTGTGAAAGGAGTGTTCTGCAACGCTCTCATCTTTTATTCTGATGTGAGCACTAAACCTAATAATCGTGTCAAGCTTTCTTTCATATGATAAAAACTTATCAAGCCTCATGTTCTTCATAATTAATATTTATTATTATAACATAAATTCATTATATGGAGCTGCCTTTAGCACCTATTGAAAGAATATTGAAAAAAACTAATATGAAAATAAGTAAAGACGCAGTCAAAGAATTTTCAATTCTTTTAGAAGAGATAACTGCAGATATTGCTGCTGAGTCTGTTGCAATCGCAAAAAGTAAAGGAAGAAGAACTGTAATTCTTGAAGACGTTGTAGAGGCCAAAAGGAAGATAGAGTAACAACTTTTCATAGTCAAAAAAGAATATAAACGTTAAGAAACAATTTGATTCTATGGATCTAGAGACAATAATCAATACAATTAAAAAAACCGGATTAAGTGAAGAAGAAATTAATAAAAAAATTCTTGAAAAACAACAAGAGCTGTCAAATCTGGTTTCCAAAGAGGGTGCAGCTTACATAATTGCCAAGGAAATGGGTTTAGACATATTTCCTAAAACAAAGAGGAGATTAGAAATAAAAAATGTTGTCCCTAGAATAAGAGATCTGAAATTAAGCGGGAGGGTTGTAAAAATAGTTGAAACTAGAGACTTTGAGAGTAAGGGGAGAAAGGGAAAAGTTGCTAGCATTGTACTTGCTGACTCGACAGGAAATATAAGACTCTCTCTCTGGGATAATCAAACTGAAATTTTGGAAAAATTAAAACTTGGAGACGCTGTAGAAACTTTTGGTGCGTACACAAAGGATGATGGATTAAGAGGAATAGAAATAAGATTAGGTAAAACTGGTGGATTAAAAATTTTGGAAGAGAGTGATTTACCAAGACTAGAAGAACTAACTAAAACAGTTGAAGGCAGGAGAAAAATAGAAGAGCTAAAAGAAGGCGAAACTACAGAGGTAAAAGCAGCGCTAGTCCAGTTATTTGAAACTAATATATTTTATGATGTATGTCCTGAATGTGGAGGAAGAGTTACAAAAGAGGAAAATAAATTAAAATGCATTGAACATGGTTTTGTAGAACCGAAAAAAGCTATTGTTTTATCAGGAATAATTGATGATGGGACAGGAAATATGAGGGCTGTTTTCTTTAGAGACAGTGCATTAAAATTAACAGGAATGAACATGGATGACATACTTGAAAAAAAGGATGATTTTTTTGATGCCATTGATGTTTTGGGGAAAGAATTTATTATTAGTGGAAAGGTCAGAAGAAATAAAATGTTTAATAGATTGGAATTCATTGCCAATAATGTGAGAGAAATTGATATAGAGAATGAGATAAATAAAGTTATAAATAATTTGCTATCAAATGATTAACTGTATGATTCTTATGTCTAAAAAGATAACCGATGTATCTGAATTGCCTGGAGTAGGGGAAAAGATAGGTGAAAAACTAAAGAATGCAGGATATATTGATTTGATGGCTGTTGCTGCTGCTTCACCAATGGAAATTGCTAATGCATCTGCAATAGGAGAACAAACTGCATCAAAGATTATAAGTGCTGCAAGAGAGGTTCTGGATATTGGTATTGAGAAAGCGACCAAAGTTCTGGAAAGAAGAAAAAATATAGGAAGAATAAGCACTGGAAGCAAAAATCTTGATAATTTATTGGGCGGCGGGATAGAGACACAAGCAGTTACGGAATTACATGGTGCATTCGGTTCTGGAAAAACACAGGTAGGATTTCAATTAGCAGTCAATGTCCAAAAACCTGTGGAACAGGGCGGATTGGACGGTGGCTGTGTTTTCTTGGATGCAGAGAATACATTTAGGCCTGAAAGAATAAAGCAAATAGCAGAAGGATCTGGAATGGATCCAGAAAAGGTTTTGGAAAATATCTATGTTGCAAGATGTTATAATTCTGATCATCAGATGGTTATTACTGATAAACTTGATGAATTGATAAAAGAAAAAAATATCAAACTTTTAATTGTTGACAGTGTAACCTCGAATTTTAGAGCAGACTTTACAGGGAGAGGAGAGCTAGCAATGAGACAGCAAAAATTAAACAGACACTTACACAGACTGCAACGTTTGTCAGATGTCTATAACATTGCTGTTTACATAACAAATCAGGTTATGTCAAGACCTGATATACTATTCGGTGACCCAACCGTCCCTATTGGAGGCCATATATTAGGACACTTCAGTACTCATAGACTGTATCTTAGAAAATCTAAAGGAAACACAAGAATTGCAAGAATGATAGACTCACCGGTTCTTCCTGAAGGCGAGACAGTTTTCGTAATAGTTCCTGAAGGCATAAGGGATCCTGAAGAAAAATAACTAAACTCTTTGTGCAGTTTCTAAGGCAATAGCAATAGCTATTTTAGGATGTTTTTCTTTTTCAGCTTTTAAATATTCTAAATAAGACTTATCAATATCAATAAATGCTTTGACGTCACCTGTGATTTTTTCCCCTCTAAGAAATTCATATTTTCTTAATTGAGAAGGCGATAAATAAGCAAATCTTATAGGATGCGTGCATAAATAAAAGCACCATTCATCCATATCAAAATTTCTTTGTTTCTTTTCAAAAACTAAAAAGCTATTTTCCTTTCTTAAAAATGTCCAATTATCAACTTTTGTAAGAACATCTATATCTTTATCAGCTAATGCAAAGTCATCTTCCTTAATAGTTACTGATAAGTTTTCTGGATCATTTCTTGAACTTACATAACAACCTTTAGAAAGACCATTTTCTTCATTTTTCTGACAAGGAAAACAAGAAGATTGTCCTAGGCTTCTACCAACTTTATAACAATAAGCTTCTCCAGAACTTCTATAAGCTTCTGCAAGAATTTCATAATTTAAACATACTGCCTCTGTAGGAGTTAAAGCCATTTTTTATCATTTAAACAATTTCTTTTTCTGCAATTATTATAAAGTCTCCAACAGATTTTACTGCTGAGAATGGAATCAATAGTCTTCCTCTGTCATCCTCTGATAATTTCAATTCGCTAACCTGTTTTGTTGGTTCAGCTAAAACAATGTTCATCAATTCTCCTGACTCTGTTATAAAATTAACATCGCCAACAACACCAAATTTTCTTCCTTCCTCAGAAACTATGACTTTACCAACTAAATCCTTAGCTCTCACTTTTTCTGGCACAAAATCACCTAGTTATAGTTTAATCTTCACATATTTAAATTTATTTTTATCTGATTATTTTGTTAATTAAATCAATAATTCTTTTTTCTGTTTGTTTTTTTGTTAATTTTGAATTATCAATTGTATAATTTGCTTTTTTCAATAGTGATTTCAAACCTACCAAATCGCTTGTTTCTGATTTATCTCTGTCTTTTAGATATTTTAAGGTTCCTTGTTTTCCGAATCTTCCTCTTTTCATTTCTCTTTGAGCTCTCACTTTAAAAGAACATTTAGTTTCTATTAGAAATATCTTATCTTTGTACAGTTTTTTAAACATTGTCAATTCCTTAGGAGATCTTAAACCATCTATAACAACCATGCCTTTTTCATTTTTCATCTTCTTCCAAAGCCTTTCAACAATCAAATGTTCTCTTCCAGAATGAAACCAAAGCCTCATTTTCTTATCATTTTCAGGTGTATAAGGTAAGCCTCTTCTTTTAATTTCTTCTCTAATAACATCTCCTGTTTTGAGAACTTTAGCATGGAAATATTTTTTAACAACAATGGCTGCAAAGGACTTTCCAGAACCTGGCATTCCTACTATTAGAATTAGAGCATTTTTCATAGATTTATTTAGTTAAAATTAAAATAAAAAAGAAAGGAAAATTATTGTTTTTGAATTTTCCAACCGCTTAGTTTTCCATCATTAGTTAAAGCTATTTCTGTAGCATTTGGGGGTATACCATCAAATTGATGGTCTAATGCTGATGGATCCTTTTTATAATTATTTGATGTGCAACCTACGTATGTTTCACCCATATATTATCACCATATAGTAATAATTTATATTTACCTGTATTTAAAGGTATCACTTATTTAACTCCTTAAAAGTAGTAACATTTAAATAGTAGCTCCCACAAATAGATTATAGATTGATATGGACATTCCAAAAAATCTAAAAGAAGGAATATTGGAAGCTAACAACAATTCAAAGGTCTTAGAAGTAGGTCCTGATTATACTATATTTACTTTAGAGACTGGTAAGACTAGATATCCAACTGATGCTGTTAGAGGCGTTGCTGAGTATATAGCTGGTAGATTACCTGGAGATGCAGATCCTGTAATGGCTATTGGTTATAGCTTGAACAAAATGAAAGATTTCTATCACAAGCTCAAAATGCCAGATTCTGATTAGGACTCTACAAACAAAGTCTTTATCTTGGGTGTTAAAGCGTACATAAAGGCTTTTCCTCTAGACTCTCTTTGAACATAGCCATCTAGCATAAGCCTTTTCAGAATGTTATTGATTGATCTAATCGCATGTCCTTTGCTCTTATAGATTTTAAGATCCAAATCTTCGACAACTGCTGTTGGTGTTAGCCAGTCTTTTTTGGATAATAATTCTAGAATCTTTCTTTGTTTAAACGGTAAGTTTCTAAACTGTTCTTCTGTAGGAGGTTTGGGCATAAAAGTGACTGTTGGCTCTTCAACTCTCACATTTGGAAGTTCGATTTCCCTATGTTCTTCAACAACTTTATCATCTATTACATCCAGATTCTTTTCCAAGGTCGAATTTACCAATCTATCACAAAGCTTCAGGACTTCTCTTGGAAAGCCGCCTGTTCTTTCATATATTTTTTCCAAGGCAGCATCTGTAAAAGGTTCTATTCCCTTTCCTCCAACATCCTCTATTCTTTTTTGTATAAGCTGTTTAGTCTCAATCCTGTTTAATGATGTCAAATTTATTCTAGTCATTATTCTTTGATCAAAGGTCTCTAGCTCTGATTTGATCTTTTGCTCTAAAACAGGCATTCCAGCAATTACTAAACTGACTGTATCTATCTGATCGGTTAGAACTCGTAGCCATTCTAGAACCTGCTTATTTGTTTCATGAGCTTCATCAACAAGAAAAACCAAGTGATTTCCCTTTAACTTTTTATTTATATATTTTGGAAGATTGTATAAAGTGAGTTTTTGTCCAAATAATCTCTCCCAGAAACTCAAACCAAAGATTTCTGTGAACAAATCAATAAAGTCTTCCGGATTTTTAGGAGGTTTGCTGACATATAATTTTGATGCATCATAATTAGATTCTAGCCATTTAAGCAATGTACTTTTACCAGCTCCTGTTCTTCCTGTTATCATTGCTATTTTATGCTTATTTTTTATATGATTTAAAACAGCTTTTACTTGTTCATCATAGCCTACAAAGAGTTTTGGATCGATTTTAAGAACAAAGGGATTTTCTTTCCAGCCCCATTTTGAAATATCATTAGGCATATTGTTCATATTATATTCACGTGAAGTAAATATTTAAGCTTTACTAGTTCACGTGAACATTTATCTTCACATGTGAAGAAAACGTGAAGATTTCGTGAACATTTCCTAAGAAAAAAACGAGAAACGTGAAGTTAACGTGAAGTTTCACGTGAAGTTGAGATTTAACTTTGATTTGTGAGTTTTTCATGTGAAGATTATGTGAAGTTCACGTGAATTCACGTGAATATTCACACGTTCACGTGTGAAGTTAACGTGAAGATGTGAATATGTTATAGTTCTCACTCGATGTTCACGTGAATATGTTAGTATATGTGAGGTTGATGTGTGAATTAAGTGCGATGTTCACGCGTGAAGATATGAAGGTTTTGTGAACATGCACGTGAACATTTTTTTCGACAAAAAGCTAATAAATTTGCTATAAAAATCGACAAATTATGTAAATTTGACATTGAATTAAATTTAAATAGTTGTAATGACCTTATATATAACAGGCGTTATAAATGGGCTCAGGAATTCATAAAACTACAATTAAAAATATTGATAATATACTCAAACTTCTGAAAGCAGTAGGTGAAATACATGTTAGGGGTATCTCTAAGAATTTAAATCTAAATCCTTTTGTCGTCTCTAACATAATCGAAAATTATCTAGATTATTTCGTAGAAATCAGAAATATTGATCAGTTTGGCTTTAGAATAAAACTTATAAGACTAAAACCTGGAATGGAAAATACTAACTTAGAAGATGTATTAAAATATGTAAAATTAAAGAAGAAAATAAGAATCTAAAAGCCACCTGTCCAAATAGCAACCCTTAGTCCACCTTCTTGTTCATCATGAAGGTATCTAGCCCTGCCTTCATAGACAAAATCTCTAACTATACTTTCTGCTATATCCTCAGTTGTATTACCAATTCTAGCCAGAACTCTTATATGAGCAGAACCTTTTTGAGATAGATATCTTCCTATTATTTCTCCAGGAGGTGTTATAGATTCCATATATTATAATTACTAATCATTTGAGAATTTAAAGTTTATTTATTTCTTTGGCTATAATCTCTAATTCGCCTTTGTATTCATTTACCCTTCCTAGAACTGTTACTTGATCTCCAACCTCTAAATCATAAACTCCATCTATATTAGAATCTTTAAATGCTACAATTGCCACCTCTCCTGTATTATCTGCAACCTTAAGAAAGACATTCTTACTTTTACTTGTATACACCGAAGTTACCATTCCTGATACTCTTTCTATTTGGCCTATCTTAATATTCTTTATGCTCTTTGTTTCTTCTGTAGAAAACCTTTCAATAAAAAATAAGGCTGCTATACCTACTATTGCTATAACAATCGATATTTTAAGTATATCCATAAGCCTAGATATTTAAAAGGTGCTTTATCATTTGTTTACCACCAAATGAAGTAAGATATTTATATTTATTACCCTAGAGTAATTATATGTCTAATGTTTTAGAAAGTAAAGATGGAGAAGAACTTGGTATATTTCTAAGAAGATGTATCACATCTAAAAGGAGAGGTTGGTTGGAAAAAAGTGGGAAAAGGGTTTATGTTATAATAGATGCTAAAGGTCGATATGAGTATACTACAGAACAAATACAATCTTATTGTGATTTGGTTAGAAAAGCTGAAGAAGTTAACCTTAATTCTTTAGCTGCTATAGGAACTACTAAAAATTTAGTAGAATATTTAAAAGATATATTTGGTTCTATAAGATAAATGAAAAGACTTCTTCATATATTGGACCCTCAGGTGTTAGTTTAGATTGAAACAAAACGACTTTATCTATTTTCATTGTCCCTATTTCAATATCCTCTAATTTTCTTAATAAAACTAATAATTCATTCTTATTTCTACCTGATCTAACCCTTCCTAATGTTAAATGCGGTGTAAACTTTTCCTCTTTTTCAAATCCCATTGATTCTAGAGCATTTTCTATTGCTTCAACTAATGATATCATTGTCTGATAGCCGTCTTTTACTCCTATCCAAACAACTCTTACATAGTTTTTACTTGGAAAGGCTCCTAATCCAGAAATTTTAATCTCAAAGGGTTCAAACTGCTTGCAAACATACTCTATAGTTTTTTTCAAATCCTCTAATTTTTCTTCATCTATTTCTCTAAAGAACTTCAAGTTAAAATGTAAATTCTCTTTTTCAACGAATTTTATATCAACATTATAAAAAGCATCTTGAATATTAACTATTTTGGGTTTTAATGCATCTGAAATCGGTATTCCTAAGAATGCTCGCATATAATTTATTTCATTTAGAAATATATATTTGCAGATACAAAGCTTTATAAATCTTGAAGAAGAAAATTTAATTCCCGGATAAAAAATTGCGGTTTGAGATTGAAAAAACCACAACATGTTGTGTCTTTAATGTTATGTCCTTACTGTAAGTCACCTAAAACCAGAGTAATTGACAAAAGAAATAGTGTAGAAAATACAGTAATAAGAAGAAGAAGATTATGCTTAAAATGTGATGAACGCTTTACAACATATGAAAGAGCTTATATGGATTTGGTTGTTATAAAAAGAAATGGAAACAGAGAGAGATTTGATATAAATAAGTTGAAAAGAGGCATAGTGAAGGCTTGCGAAAAGAGACCCGTTAGTCTCAGAATAATTGAAAGACTTGTAAATGAGATTGAAACTGAGATCAGAAACCTTCATGCACCAGAAATTAAAAGCAGTGTTATTGGCGATATAGTAATGAAAAGACTTAAATCCTTAGATGCAGTTGCTTATGTTAGGTTTGCATCATACTATAAGCACTTTAACAATGTCCAGGCGTTTAAAAAATCATTAAAGTGATATAAATGGATTTAATTGTTTTTTCAACAAAGAAATGTCCTAATTGTGAAATCCTTAAAAAATGGTTAAAAAATCATAAAATGAGGTTTAAAGAAAAAGATATGGAAAGTCCAGAGGTTATGTCAGAATTGATTATGAAAGATGTATACAGTCTTTCAACCCCTGTTTTACAGGTTAATGATAAATATTTATTACCTAATGATATGTTTAAAGAAAATAAACTAGATGAAAAATTATTAGAAGATAATCTAGGTGTTAAAAATGAAAATCAGGGAAATTAGAAAAGCTGAAAAATATTTTGATGAGACAGGAATGCCAATGGTTAGAACAACCAGTGGTCATCTTATTCCTTGGAACAGGAAATTCATAACAAATTCTCTAGTAAAAGAGACTAAACTTGCAAAAGAATTTCATAATATAAAATCGATTTCTAAAGAAGATGCAGAGAAAATTGCTATAGAAGCTGAAAACAAGATTAAAGAAATGAAATTGAAATTTGTTTCTGGACCTTTGGTAAGAGAAATTGTAAATACTATTCTTTTAGAAAAAAGTGCTAAGAAGCCAGAATATGTTATATATAGAAACCTCTTGACAAGAGTTGGTATACCTATTTATGATGCTTATGAAATAGATAAAGGCGAGGGATTTGAGGCTAGAGAGAATGCAAACTTACAACCAAATTCCGAAACTGTTCACAAAAAGAAAGCAGACAAAATGTCAAAAGAACAATATTTGCTTTTAATGCCAACTGATGTAGCCGATGCACATTTAAGTGGCGATCTACACATACATGATCTTGATTATTTCGGTACAAGACCATTTTGTCAGGACTGGGATTTGAGATATTTCCTTTATTATGGATTTTTACCTGATGGTTTGGGAACTAGAACTTCTGTTGCAGGACCTGCAAAACACGCTGAAGTAGCTGTATTGCATTCTACAAAGATTTTAGCTGCTGCTCAAACTAATTTTGCAGGTGGGGAAGGATTTTATAATTACCTTGTATTCTTAGCTCCTTTTGTAAGAGGATTAGAATTTAAAAAAGTAAAACAGTTAATGCAGTTAATGTTTTTTGAATTGACTCAGATGTATGTTGCAAGAGGAGGTCAACCTGTTTTTAGCAATTTACAAATAACGCCTGGAGTTCCTGATTTATGGAAAAATGTACCAGTTGTAGCCAAAGGACAAGTTGGACCAGATGTTTATGGAAATTATGAAGACGAGGTTAGAACATTGTATAGAGCTATAAATGAAGTTGCAATGGAGGGTGATTACTGGGGAAAGCCTTTCCATTTTCCAAAGCTTGAAAATGGAATTTCTCCTGAATTCTTTAAGAAGGAATATGATGAAGAATGGCTATTAGCTCATAAATTAGTTGCTAAATTTGGTATACCATATTTTGACAATATGCTACCTGAATATAGAGGATATGGAAAAGGAGTTTCTTGCTACCAATGTTGTGCCTACAGTTTTACTGACACGCCTGAATCTGATCCTGATTTTCATGCAAAATTAAACTTTGATGACGGAAAACACTTTAGTATGGGTTCTTGGCAGGTTGTTACTTTGAATCTACCAAGAGCAGCATATAGAGCTGGAGGGGACGATAGTAGATTGATAGATGAATTGAAAAGACTTATGGATTTCTCTATTATAGCTTTTAAATCTAAAAAACACTGGATGGACTTGATGCTTAAAAACAATAGAATACCTTTTGCTCAACAAGGACCTAAAGATCCTAGAACTGGAAAGAAAGGACCACCACCAGTGGATTTCAATGAATTAATATGGGTAATAGGATTAACTGGTGCTAATGAAATGGTTCAGCATCATACAGGCTATCAATTGCATGAATCTGATGAAGCAGTAAAAATTGCTGTAAGAGCTGTTCTTGAAATGAGAAAATATTTGAAAGAACTGGAAAGAAAACATAAAATGAAATTATCTTTGGCAAGAACTCCTGCAGAATCTTGCGCTCAAAGATTAGCTATATGCGATATGCTTTCTCCTGATTTTAGAAAACATGCTGAGGAAGTTGTTAAGGGTGATTTGAAAGCTGCTAAGCATGCATTTAATAATGGCGGTGGTGGAGATGTTCCGATTTATTATACTAATGGAACCCATGTTTATGTTGGTGCACAAACACCATTATTAGATAGAATGAAAATTGAAGGCAGATTCTTCCCAGCTCTTGGTGGAGGGAATATGTTTCATGTATGGTTGGGAGAAAATAATCCTGATGTAGAATCCTTGTTTGAATTCACTAAGAAAATAGCAACACAAAGCCAAGTAGGTTATTATGCTTATACAAAGGATTTGACAATTTGTGAAAACTGTAATGCTGTTACAGGCGGTGTTAACAGAAAATGTCCTAGCTGCAATTCTGGCAAAGTGAAGTGGTGGTCGAGAGTTACGGGATATTATCAGGAAGTTACGAGCTGGAATTTAGCAAAGCAAAGAGAATGGGAAGATAGATTTAGAGTAAAGATCTAGTGATTTCTTTGGACATTAGAGGATTTGTAGATACTAGTCTTGTAGATTGGAAAGGAAAGGTTGTATCGACCGTATTCACAGCTGGCTGCAATTTCAAATGCCCTTTTTGTTTTAATGTCGACCTTGTTTACAACTTTAATAAACTGGATGTTATACCTGAAGAGAAAGTAATAGAATTTCTAAAAAAGAACTTGAAATTCATAGATGGTGTTGCTGTTATTGGCGGTGAACCGACTTTACAAAAAGACTTGCCGGAATTTTGCGAAAAAGTAAAAAACTTGAAATTAAAAGTAAGAATTTTTACAAACGGTACTGATCCTGATATGATTAAGAAATTGATTGATGAAAAACTTGTAGATTCTGTTGCAATGGATGTTAAAGCACCATTGAAAAAAGAAAAATATGATGAGTTAGCTGGAGTTTCTGTTGATTTAAATGAGATAAAAAAATCTATTTCAATAATCAAAGAATCTGGTATAGATTACGAGTTTATAACAACTGTTATTCCTACTCTACTTTCTGAAAGAGATATTGAAGAAATTACAAAATATCTTAAGAATTCTAAAAAATATGTTCTTCATAGATTTCTTCCTGAAAATGCATGCGATAAGAGATTGAGAAGTTTGAAAACACAAACTGATGAAGAAATGGAAAGATTAGCTTCTGTTGCTAATAAATATATCAAAAATGTGAGTTGGCATTAATTATTTTGTTATATCAGGTTATCTTCATATAAGATATGATTCACCTTATTTCTATCAATTTAGAATGTGTTATAATTTTTGAACCTTTATCAGTTAAAATAACATCATTCTCTATTCTACAACCAGCTAGACCTTTTACATAAATTCCAGGTTCAATTGTAAATACCATATCTTTCTTAAAACTCATCTTCTTTATTTTTTCCCATCTAAGTTTCTTTTTTCCTCTCAATTTTTTCTTTGGCATAGTTATAGAAGGATATTCATGTATTTTCAAACCAATACCATGCCCTAATCCATGTTTCATTTCAAACCCATTTTTCTTTAAATATTTATTTACAGTTTGAAATAATTTCCAACAAGGTTGTCCTAATTTTATAGAAGAGATTGCAAGATTGTAAGCCTTCAAAGTTATTTTAATTATTTTCATTTCCTTTTTACTTATTTTGCCCTTTACAAACGGGACTGTAACATCTGTCCTATAACCCTTATAGCAAGCTCCAAAATCAATATAGCCAATCCCTTTAATGACTTTGTCTGTTGCAAAGGGTTTAGGATGAATCATTGCAGACCTTCTACTGCATGCAACTAAGGTTTGAAATGCTAGACTTGCATTTTGGCTTTTTATTTTTCTTCCAACTCTTCTACGAAGTTCTTTCTCTGTTATATTTTCTTTCAAAGAATCTTCAATTAATTTTAAACAAGAATTAGATATTTGTGCAGATTTTTTTAGTAGTTTAATTTCATATTTAGTTTTAATAATTCCCATAAAACAGCCTAGACGAAAATACCGTCTTTCATAAACAGCTTTCCATCAACAAAAATCCTGCTTCCTTTCTTTCTCATGTTCTTGAAGAAATCCCAGTGGATTGTTGCATCGTTCTTGCCACCGAAGTGTTTGTTATGGCCAATTGCCATGTGTATTGTACCTCTAACTTTCTCATCAACAATAATCATGCCGCCTGTAACCTTTGCATTAGGGTTCGTCCCTATTCCTAATTCGCCTATTCTATTCTTGTTTCCTGAAGCGTTTTTGTAAATATCTTCAAACGCTTTCAAACCGTTTTCAATTTTGTAATCAACCAGCTTTCCATTTTTAAATTTGAACCAAACTCCTTTTACCTGCTTGCCATAATGATACATGCATGGCAAATCAAAATAAATTTCTCCGTTAACAGAAGTCTCTACAGGCGCTGTAAAAACTTCTCCATCTGGCAAGTTCAGATAGCCCATCTCACCTTTTTTCGTAACAATGCCACATGCATTAAAGAATATCCTATTCCTAACAGAAAATTCCAAATTGGTTCTTTCTCCAACTATTTTGATTTTATTTGCCTTTACCAATTTTTTCATTATCCCTTTATTAAATCTGTACATCTCCTCGTAATCTGCTCTCATGGTGTTCCAAAATATATTGCTCAGCTTCTCAAAGGAGATATTCATTGCATTTGCATTTTCTGGTGTAGGAAATCCGATTAATGCTGCTCTCATATCTTTCTTCAACTGCCTTTTTTCTTCTCTTCTTCTAATTGGCTTTAGAACCTTTCTTCTTATTTCAATCTTTTTTTGTGGAAGATGCCTAGCTATGAACGGATTAGAATCATCTAACACTATTTCAACATCAACTTTTCTTGAAAGAATGTCTGCAAGCTTTGGCCAGTTCTTTAGAAACTTTGGATTTATGTCTTTGTATATTTTAAGACTTAACCTATCGCTGCCATAGCTAATAGAAGCTTGACCTCCTACCATAGCAGCCTCATAGGCCAGAGCCTCGGCAAAATCAATAGAGGCTGGACCAGCAGAAATCGTTACTATATCTTTTTCTTTTACTGCCAGGTTAACATTTATTATTTTCTTTGCTATTGTTTGCAATTCTTTTTGCGAAATCATATTAATTAATTAAACTGCTTAAATAAATCCTTATGGATTTACTTCAGGTCTTGAATTGATAAAATAAATGTACCTTCTGGTGTTCTGATTCTTCCAACTTTCATTCCAATTATGTATTTGATACCGTTTAGGGAGCATTGATTTACTAGTTTTTGATCAATATCGCCATCAAGCAATATTGCATCTGCGTCTAACTGTCTCATTGCTGAAAACATTTCTTTTGTTGGAACTCTTCCTAATATTTCTAGTTCGTCGTCAAGAAAACATGCTGCTCTGGTTCCTATCAAATCTTCCAAAATCGTTTTGAATCTTTCGACTTTATTGTTTTCTAATCTGTTTTTTATTTTTGGTCTGACTTCTATTGCTTCTTCTGTAGTTGTTACAGTTTTTACAATCTCTGGTTTCACCTGATCTGTCGGAGCCTTTTCTCTTAAACATTTAAATATTTCTTTTTTACCCAGCTCTTCAACTTCTTTTCCTTTTGGAGCCCTTGCTACGAAATCAATTTCACAAACTGATAAAAGCTCTTTCAGTATCAAATCTCCACCTCTGTCTCCATCCAGAAATGCTGTAATTACTTTTTCTTTTGAAAGATCGATTGCTGATTTAGGAACTGATGTACCTTCGATTGCTACTACATTCTTTATACCGTTTTTTAGAAGGTTTACAACATCTGCTCTTCCTTCAACTACTATTATTGAATCGTATGATTCTATGTTTGGCCCTGCTGGTAAACCCGAATAATCTGAAACCTCGCTGCTTCTAACTGCCTCTTTTATTTGCTCTGCTATTTGTTGTGAATCTCCCATTCCTTCATCAAACATTTTTCCTAGAAGTTCCTTTGCCCTGTCTATAACATATTTTCTTTTGGTTGTTCTAACATCTTCTATTTGTTCTATTGACAATTTAGCATTGCACGGACCCACTCTTTCTATTGTTTCTATGCATGCTGCAATTAAAGCGGTTTCAGAACTATCTAAAGACGAAGGAATTGTTATAATTCCTGACGTTTTTCCATTATTACTTTTCATCTCAACATCTATTCTTCCAATTCTTCCTGTTTTTTGTAATTCTCTTAATTCCATATCAGGCCCTAAAAGTCCTTCTGTTTGGCCAAACACTGCTCCTATAACATCTGGCTTTTCAACAGTACCTTCAGCATCAAATTTAGCATAAATTGTATACTTTGATGTTGCTTGAGCTAATTTACCCATAAAATACACCTCTTAGTTCTTCTACTTTTTTGATTTTCAATATTGTAAACATAAATCCAATCTTCCTCCTTGTTTGTATGTCTACCTTATAGCCAAGAGATTGAAGAAAACGGTTTAGTTTCTTTGCTATTGTTCTGCCTTCAGCATCAAAGTCAGTCAATACTAATACTTCTTTTTTACTGACTTTCTCAGCTGTTTCATATATTCCTTGACTTATTGTCAGTATGTCAGTGAAACCTAATGAACATAAAACTTTTTTATCTCGTTTTCCTTCGACTATGACTTGTTTATCATTATTTTCTTTGAGTAGTTTTAATAACTCTTCCTCAATCTCTTGATTAATCATATGTTAATTTTAAAAGTATTTAAATTTATTCGAATTGTTTCAAATAGATATTTTCGTATAACTGCTAGAAATAATTATAATTCTTCTGCTTCGTCTTTGCAAGCATCGCAAACCCATTTATCATTAATGTTATGAAGTTCTTCAGAATAATTTCCACATAAGTCACACTCGCCTTCATTTGTTTCTTCCTCAACTTTCTCAGGCGCTTCAATTCTCAAATGTTCTGTTGCTATTTCAAGTGCTGCTGGTGCAACTCTGGCAATTTCTCTTGTTGATATTATACCGACTAGCTTTCCCATAGAAATAACAGGAATTCTTTCATACTTGTATCTTGACATCATTCTTGCTGCTTCAGAAATATCACAATCTGGAGCACAATAGATTAAACTGGTGCTCATTATGTTTTTTAACGTCATTTTAGAGGCCTGCAAATCTTTTGCTGTTATCTTATCTACTATGTCTTCTCTAGTAACGATTCCTATTGGTTTGCTTCCTTCACAGATTATAAGACTTCCAACACCCTCTTTTCTCATTAATTTTGATCCTTCAAAAACAGTCTGACTTGGCCTAGCAGTTACAACTCTTGAAACCATTGCGTCTTTTACTTTTATTCCTGTTGACATACTATTTTTAATCTTTCTGAATAATTTAAACTTATTTGTTGTTAAACGTAATAGTCAAATAACTTAAGATTTATAAATCTATACGTCAATATATTAACATGAATACACAAAATTTGACAAAGGAAAACTTGGCAAAAAGAATAGCTGGAGAAATAGTTCTAAGCAATGAAGCTGGAAAAGTCATACAAAAATGGAGAAACATATTCAAAATACCGCAAAGGAGATTAGCAGACGAAATGAAGATAATGCCTTCTGTTATTTCTGATTATGAGAACGGAAGAAGAAAGTCGCCTGGTATAAAGATAATAAAAAGGATTGTTGAGGCTATGATAATTATTGATGAAAGGGCTGGAGGTAAAATAATACAAGAATTTGCTATTCTACCAACAAATGCAGTTCTTTCAGATGCCATTCTGGATATGAAAGAATTTGAAAGCCCTGTAGATGTAAAAGAATTTTGTAAAATTATAGATGCGCCTGTGGTTTGCAGAGAAGACTTGATAAACAATAAGCTCCATGGATACACTGTTATAGACAGTTTAAAGGCTATTGTTGACCTTTCTCCAATGGATATGATTAAGTTATATGGATTAACCAGTGAAAGAGCTTTGATATTTGTAGGGTCTAGAAGCGGAAGAAGTTCTATGGTAGCCTTGAAGGTTACAAATCTAAGACCCGGTTTAGTTGTGCTTCAAGGTTCTGAAAAAATAGATGAACTAGCTAAAAGAATAGGCGAGTTAGAGTCTATACCTATAAGTGTAACAAAAATAAAGAAAAGCGATGAACTGTTAAAGATGCTAAAGAAGTCTTTTTAGACACCCCTTATATTCTAGTCGAACAGGGGTTTACTTTTTTAGTTTATTATTTATTATTATATTATAACATTGTTATAAGAAGTAAAGGTTACTTTCACAATATTAAAAGAAAAAATTTAGAATTCTAATAGAAATCGATGGGTGTTTGCTTCATGTAGAGTTAAACAGCGTTATAAAATGTTCATGTGAAGCTCCACGAGAAATAATGGGGTTCATGTGAAGACAATTATATATATGTTCACAGCCTTAGCTTCACAGGAAACAGAGGTTTATCATGCAAACAGCACAAAATGTTTTTACTAAATTTCTAGAAGCAAACCCAATTTTTAATAATAGGGAAGCTTTGACGATTTCTTTTTCACCAGGTTTAATACCGCATAGAGAAAAGGAGATAAATGATTTGGGAAGAATCCTAGCACCGGCTCTGAGAGGAGGAAAACCGAGCAATGTATTTCTATATGGGAGGCCAGGAACAGGAAAGACTTTGATTTCAAGATTTGTTGGTTCAGAATTAGAAAAAGTAAGTCAAACCAATGATCATAGCATTAAAATAATTTATGTAAATTGCAAAATGAAAAAAGTAGCAGACACAGAATATAGATTAATAGCTGAGCTATCCAAAGAACTCGGCAAAGAGGTTCCATTTACAGGTCTTCCAACTGACCAGGTTTACCGTGCTTTCTTTGAAAATCTGGATAAAGATAAGAAAACACTTATTTTGATAATTGACGAGATAGACGCTCTGATACAAAAAACAGGAGACGAAATATTATATAATTTAACAAGAATAAACCAGGAGTTAAAGAACTCTAGGGTTTCTTTGATTGGAATAACAAACAGTCTAGGTTTTATCGAAACTCTTGACCCTAGAATAAAAAGCTCTTTAGGCGAGGAAGAACTAATATTTTCTCCTTATAACGCCTTACAATTGCAAGATATTCTAAGAACCAGAGCTGAAATTGCTTTTCTACCAAATGTACTAGAATCTGGGGTTATAGAAAAGTGCGCTGCTTTGGCTGCTCAGGAACATGGAGACGCTAGAAAAGCTTTAGACTTGTTAAGAGTAGCAGGAGAACTGGCTGAAAGGAATGCTGAGGTTAAAGTTACTGTAAATCATGTTGACGCTGCTCAAGAAAAAATAGATTTGGATAGGGTAATAGAAACAGTCAAGGCTCAACCAAAACAAAGCCAGGCTGTTTTGTATTCTATAATGACTTTAGCAGAGAAAAATAGAGAAGTACAAACAGGAGAGGTTTTCGATACCTACCAGGAAACATGTAAAAGACAAGGTTTAAAGATATTAACAACAAGAAGAGTCTCAGATCTAATAGCAGAACTAGATATGTTTGGGATAATAAGCACTAAAATAACTTCTAAGGGCAGATACGGAAGAACAAGAATAATATCCTTAAGCCTGTCAGATGATGTTTGTAAAAAGTTAAAAAAGCTTTTGTACGAAATATTCTTATGATGCACGACCATATAAAGAACTTGATGAACTTAGGTTTTCTTTTGGATAGTGATACTGCTAACATTGTGAAAAATCTTGATGAGGAAAATTTTTACAGACTTGCGGAAGGATTGAAAAATGAAAAATCAGTTGTTCTCTCAAAGCAATTGATAAAAAGAATTTTAAGCAAAGAGGTTAACATAATTAGAAGTTTTAAGACGGTTCAATCGTTTACCGTACAGGATTTTGTGAAAACTTTAAATGAAAGATACAGCTTTTTGCAAAAAATCCTTCTAAACAAGTTAGAACTTTCAAACGTAGTTTCAATAAACAAATTCAGTAGCGGGGATGTAAGCATAATCGGTTTGGTAAAAACCAAAGAGGAAAAAAACGATGATTACATAGCTACGTTTGAAGACCCGACTGGTGAGGTACAAGCAATAATTTCAAAAGCCATTGGCGAAAAATTATCTTTAGATGATGTTGTAGCAGTTTCTGGAAGAATTAACAATAAAATTCTTTTTGCTGACAATTTGATTTTTCCAGATGTTCCCCTAAGGCCTGTTACCTACAGTCAAGAAAATGTAAAGTTAGCATTTTCAGATGAGAATATAGAACAGAAAATAGATTATCTTATTTCTAAAGACAAGATAGAAGATAAAATCAAAAATAAAATCTATGAAATTGTCAGTCCTTCGATTTTTGAAATAGAGGGAGTTAGAATCCTTCTTATTTTTGATTTAGACCCTTTAGAAATATTGAAAAAAAGATACATTACTATCGGTAATACAGATTTTTTAATAGAACCTGTTCCTGATATTGTTTTCACAAACAAAGAGATTGATACAAACTATAAGGGGATAAGCATTGTTTCTAAGAACAAGGTAATTGATTTAAAGACAAGAGAAGTTCAAAGTATTTAAATAAATATGAACTTTTGGTGAAAGTAATATTCGACCTAATCTAGTTTTTTCATCAGGCTATTTTCATATAACGTACATGAAATTAACTTCTGGTTAATCTGTCAGGATGTTTTTCGCAGTTTATATAGATATAATGTAGGGAAAAGTTACCATTTAAGTTTTGAATTTCTTAAAAGCATGCACAACTTTACTATATTTTTACCTATAAGTTTTGAATCTTTTAATTCCCAATCAATCCAAACATTTTTACCATTTTCAACAGTTTTCTCTTTTCCAGGATAAAACATTATGCTATAAGGTGGTATCAGCAATCCTAAATGATTCATTGTTGAGGCCATGATAATTGATGCCAAAGTCTTTCCACCCTCATCTTCTTTTGAAGCAGCAATAAAAACTCCAACTTTACCTTCGAGTTTATATCCTCTTGTTGCAAGTGATGTTAATCTATCCATAAAGTTCTTCATAAGGCCTGACATGTTAAACCAATAAACAGGCGTTGCGAAAACAATTCCATCAGACTTAACTAGCAATTCTAGAATTTCCTGCATGTCATCTTTTATATTACAAGGATATTTGCATATTCTTGGGTCTTCACTATAGCAACCTCTGCACGGTTTTATATTTTTGTCAACAAGATTTATTAACTTAACATCGGCACCCTGTCTTTTTGAACTTTCAAGAACTCTGTTTAAAGCCATGATCGTGGTTCCATTCTTATGTGGTGAACCGTTTATACCAACAATTAAAACTTTATTTTTCATACACCTAATTTAGAAAACTTGACATAAAAACATATGTAAAAACTGCATGCAATATAAAATTAATCAGATATTACCTTCACCAAAAGTGTAAATTTTAAATAACTTTGATAACCATAAAGCGTTTAAATTTCAGATACAAATAAACTGTTTATGGAACTTCAAATTATTGATGCTGATTACATTGTTCTGAACAACAAACCTATAATAAGATTGTTCTGTAAAAACATTAATGGAGAGACAGTTTGTGTTTTCTATGATAAGTTCTTGCCATATTTTTACCTTCATGGAGACGAGAGTAAATATGAAGAGATAATAAAAGAAATAAACAAAAAGTATCCTAACCTTAAGATTGAAATTGTGGAAAGATTGTTACCAATAGGATTTCAACCACCAGTAAAAGTTTTGAAAATAATAGGAGATAATCCAGCTAGAACACCAGAACTAAGAGAATTTGTAAAAAGATTTGGTACAGCATACGAAGCTGACATACTTTTCAAATACAGATTCATGGCAGATTTTGATTTGAAAGGAATGGGCTGGATAAGGGTTGAAGGCAAATTTACAAAAACTAACACTGTTAAGTGCAAGGCCTTTGAAGCAGAAGAAATAAAACCTTTAGAAATATTGAAAAATGCTCCATTAAGATATATGGCCTTAGATATAGAGTGTTTACCAGCTGAACAAAGAATTCCTACACCAGAAAAAGATATGATAATAGCAGTAAGCTTTGCTTTTAGTCCAGCTTATAAGGGAAAAGATACTTTGGTCCTCATAGCACAACCAGCAAGAATAAACAATGATGCAATTGCCTGTGAAAATGAAAAGGCAACGCTAGAAAAAATGAAAGAAATAATAGATGATTATGACCCCGACATAATATGTGGTCATAACATAAATGGTTTTGACATACCATTTTTATTAAAAAGGTTGGAGATACTTTCTATTCCTCAAGATTTAGGACGCTCTGAAAAGTTTGCGTTTTCTAGAAAATTGCAGCGTAGCTACATGCCTTCGGTTTCGGGAAGGGTTATTGTAGATACTTTCGAAATATTCAAAAGAGATCCTTGGGTTAAATTCAAAAGGTATGACTTAAGCACGATATCAAGAGAATTGCTGGGTATGGAAAAAATTGAATTGAGCGGGAGCTATGTTGATACAATGAGAGAGATGTGGAGAACTAAAAACGTTATAGAGCTTATTGAATATGCAAAAAGAGATGCAGTACTGGCATTAAAATTAGTTGTTGATAAAAGTCTGTTAGATAAATTTTTCGAGATTTCAAAAATATGCGGTCTGCTTTTGCAAGATGCATTGGGTGGTCAATCTCAAAGACATGAATTCAAACTTCTCAAGGAATTTTATAAAAGAAAATTCATTATGCCATGCAAACCAACTTCTGTCAGCGATAGAATAAAGAAGCATGGCTTGAAAGGTGCCTTGGTTTTGGAACCCCAGGTAGGCTTACATGAGTGGGTTGTGTGTTTAGATTTTACAAGCATGTATCCTTCTTTGATACGTGCGAATAATATTTGTACAACTACATTTCTAACAAATGGAGAAAATGTTGATCATATAGTTTCTCCGTATGGATCTAAATTTGTTAAACCCACTGTTTTTAAGGGCGTTCTTCCTGATGTTGTTGATGAATATCTAAATGCAAGGGTTACTGTAAAGAAACAGGCTAAGATAGAGACGGATACAGAAAACAAAAGAATATTAAAAGCAAAGAATTTAGCCTTGAAGGATTTGAGCAATTCGTTATACGGTTATACAGGCTATGTTAGATCTAGATTATATGTCGTTGACATTGCAAATACAATAACTGCTTTTGGAAGAGATACGATAACATGCACGAAAAAACTTATTGAAGAAAACTTTCCTGTAAAAGTAATTTATGCAGATACAGATTCTGTTTTTATAAAATCTGATGTAAAAAGTTTGGAAGAAGCAGAAAAACTTGGAATAGAAATATCAAGTTTTGTTTCAGGCAAATTGACAGGATTAGATTTGAAATTTGAAAAAATCTTTAAAACATTTTTAATCGAGGCCAAAAAAAGATATGCAGGCTGGGTTTTTGAAAGAGAAGGCGTCGACTGGACAGATAGAATAGAAATGAAAGGAATAGAAACTGTAAGAAGAGACTGGTGTATTCTGGTTTCTGAAACAATGTTAGATATTTTGAACATTATTCTAAAGGAGAAGGATATCAACAAAGCTTCTAAACATGTTAGACAAATCGTAGATGATTTGGCAAAAGGAAAAATGCCTCTTGAAAAGCTAACAATTGTTAAAGGCGTGACAAAGGCTATAGATTCTTATGATGGTATTCAACCTCATGTTGAGTTAGCAAAAAAGATTATGCAAAGAGATAAAACAAGATCTTTAGTTGGAGAAAGATTAGGATATGTAATAGTCAAAGGCAATCAGTTGTTATCTAAAAGAGCTGAGGATCCTGATTTTGTTAAACAAAACGGTTTGGAAGTGGATCCAGAATATTATGTTTACAATCAGTTATTACCTCCTTTAGAGAGGATGTTTGAGATATGCGGAATTACTCCATCAGAATTGTTGGAAGGCGTAAAACAGCAAAGTCTACTAGACATACTAAATGGTCAGAAGCAATTATCACCTGATAAAACTGTTTTGAAATCTTTTGAATTAGTAGTTTGTAATAACTGTAATTGGAGTTTTAGAAGACCGAGCTTGACTGGAAACTGTCCCAAGTGTTCAAGTCCATTATACTTTTTATCTGCAGGTTCAATTGGAAGAACTGTAGATTTTAATAAAAAATAATAAGTATATTTATGAAACTTACAAAGAAAATAGAAAAGGAATTGATTCTTGATTTAATTCTTTTTTGTTTAGGTTTAACAGAGATATCTTTGTTCTATATGAACAATTTTTTACTCATAATTTTATTACTTATTACGTGGTTGATTGGAATTAAGCTTTGGTATGAGGATTACGATATTTATTTTCTATTAACTGGTGCAGTCATTGGTACTGTCGGAGAAATTGTTTGTATCCATTTTGGTGTCTGGACTTATACAAATCCAACATTTTTAGGAGTTCCTGTTTGGCTGCCACTTGCATGGGGATTGACAACAATTTTGATAAAAAGAATAGCCCAAATCTTTGTAAAGATAGAAAAGAAATAGTTAAGTATTTAAAAAAATAACTTCATTTGATTCTTATGACTGAAATTTGAGCATAAGGCATTAAATCTGAATCAGAAAACAAAAATTGTATTTATAGCAATGTCTAAACACTTGTTTTATTTTAGAAGACATGCTGTTAAATTTGTGTTGGAACAAGGACATACGCCAATCTCTCAATTTGGAATTTTTGATTATTTTATAACAGATGGAGTTGATAGAGACTTGGTTAGAAGGGCAAACAACAACCTTATTAGAGTTTCTGATGAAATTTGGGTCTTTGGGCCGATTAGCGACGGTGTTTTGGCTGAAATTAAAATTGTAAAAAACATGAATAAACCAATAAAATATTTCAAAGTGATTAACTCAAAAGAAATTAAAGAAATCACAAAAGAAGAAGTAGAATTTGAAGAGGATCTAAAGAAGTTTTCTAATGAATTGGTTTAATGATGTTCTAATAACTTCTCATTAATTCTGGCAAAGGCAGGTTTAGTTATTATAAAACTAATTAGAGATCCTAATATAACTGATATTACAAAACCTCTCAAAGCATTGTTATTAATAAACAGAACTGGAATAACAGCTACTATTATAATTATAGAAGAATAGTTTATAACAGATGATATTTTTTTGATTCTCTGTTTCATTGTGTCTATCTCTTTTACTTTAGATAACATTTCATTAATTATAATTATATTATCTGTCATGCACTTCAAAATTACAAATATAATTCCTATAACAGAAAATAGATCAATAATCCATATCATGCCAGTTATAACTGTTATGATAAATGCTTCTGAAAATATCCATATTATATTCGGTATTAAAACTTTCATATTTCTGTGCATAAAAAAGATAAAGACACTGGATATTATTACAATTATTATTAATCCAATTATTGATGATTCAAAGAAATTACCTAGTAAAGGACTTATTTCTTCAGTTTTAATTATTTTCAAGCTTGTTGGCAAGGCTCCAGACTGTAAAACACTTTTCAGCATTAGCTGTTCTCTAACAGCGCTATCCTTATCAGTTCTAAAACCGGTTATTGCAGGACTTTCAAAAGTCTTCCCTTTCAATTCTGAAGCTATATTGAGTTCTGTTATAAGTCTGTCATCTAAAAAGAAAAGTATTTTTCCATCTAAATAATTATTGCCTGAAGAATCAGTTTTTATTTTCATATCATTCGTAATATTTGCAAACCTTATTGCAGATTCATCAGTTACATTTATTTGAAAGCTGAATTGCCAACCGTTCTCAACTTTTACAATTCTTGAGACACAGATTCCAGGCTGTTCTCTTATGCAAACAAATTTAATGTCATCTCCTGTAAAAGTTGTAAACAACAGAAGTGCACTATCATTTGTTATATTATACACTTCAAATTCTATGCCATTTAATTTTGACGTTTGATTCATTTTTAGTGTAATATTATCTATTTCTATTTCTGAATCATTTAACTTTACAGAATATTTCTGGCCTAAAGTTAGAGTACCTGTATTATTACTAAGCACAACTTCCCTTGATATTTTTGCTTCAAACTTTCCTTCTTTCAAGAGATTTTGTATTTCTTCTAAAGAAGAGGCTGTATCTATCTCAACATGGCTGTCTGTCTGTTTAATTGTGGTTTCTTTCAAACCTAGAAGGTCTGTTCTAGATTCAAGAACCTTTATGGTTTTTTCAATTAATGTTTTATTTTCAGGTTCTAACAAATATTTTGTTCCGCTAATGACGTCAAGTCCTAAATTCAAATTTGTTGTAGACTTTTTAGATACAGTTATTCCCAAGCCAGGTTTTTCTATATTTGCTAATTCAAGAATTCCAGAATGCATAAATCTAAAAGTTCCTGTGAAGTTTTCAAACCCATACAAATCTTCTGGAGAATTTATTTGCTTTTCGTTTGCCCAGTTTATTGTTTCACCTATTTGGACTTTTCCCGAAAACGGAGAATCTTCTGATATTGACATTACAACAACTCCGCCTTTTGATAAAGGCAAAATTAAAACTATGCAAATTATTAATACAGCTAAAAATAGCAACATTCTCCATTCCCTTAAAAAATTAAATTTCATTTTATCTCCTCTCAAGTACTTTCAATATACCTAAACTCAAAAAACTATTAATAGTATCGAATAATAGGCCAAGAATAAAAACAGGTGCTATCATTGTTATAATCGAGGACGAGGTTAACATCAAAAGAGCTAAAATAATTATGCTAATTCCATTAATCATTAACCATGCTTTTATGATGTCTCTTTCATTACTTTTTAATTTAAGAATCTTGTAATTCAAAAAAGTGTTATTACTGATAGAATACCCTATTACCAAAAACAATGTAGCAAATGCTGTCAGTGAGAATGCAATACCCAATAATTGGGAAAAAACTAAAGTTTCAATAATATCTGCAAATAGACATAAAAAAATAGAAAGACTGGATACGGGTTTTCTAAAAACTAAATAGTTTAAAATCGCTACAAGTATTAAAGTTGATATAAAAACATATGAAATTTGAGATAGTGATAAGTCTGTTACAAACAGACCTGTTAAAATCTGGTAAATAATATAAGTCAGGCTTATTACGAATACAATTATCGGAATCATCAATATTTTCTTATGATTCATAAATACTACCTCAATGAAATCATTTGATTTATGTTATATAATCATTTAAACTTATCTTTATCGATTTTTTTGCAAAGTTTAAAAGTATATAATCTTAAATAATTGCATGAAAGTAGGTATAGTCGGTTGTGGAATCAACGGAGCTTACTTAGCATGGAAACTCTCTAAAGAGCATGATGTTACTGTTTTTGAGAAAAATAATTCTATTGGTGAAAAGCCGTGCTCAGGGCTAATATCCGAAAGAATATGGGATTTTATACCAAAGCATAAAGACATAGTTCTCAACACAATTGAAACACTTATAATTCACTTTCCGAATAAAGACTTGGAACTGACTTTTTATCCAAAGATGTTGGTTCTAGACCGTAAAAAACTTACTGACCATGTAGTTCAGTTAGCAGAAAAAGAAGGAGCTAAAATAAACTTGAATAGTGATGTAGAGAGCGTATTCTTTGTAAGAGGTAAGCGACCTCAAATATCAGTTTCTGGAAAAATTTATGAGTTCGATTATCTGATAGGTTGCGATGGCTATAAATCATTAGTTAGAAAGAGCCTTAAAATTCCAGATCCGATTTCAGTTCTTGGTATGTATACTAGAATAAAGAAAAAGAAGCATGAAAATAATATTGATGTTTATCCGTTAAAAAAAGGCATAACTTGGCTTATACCAAGAAAAAATGAGATTGAATACGGTATTTTTGAAAGGCCTGAGTTTGCAAAAAATGATTTTTCAAGTTTCTGTAGAAGAATGAGAATAAAACCAAAGAAAGTATACTCAAGCCTGATACCTGGAAGGCTTGTTACAATGCATAAAGGTAGGATTGCCCTATGCGGTGATGCAATAGGTTTAACTAAACCATGGAGTTATGGAGGAATAATATGGGGACTAATAGGTGATGACATTTTAATTAAAACATTTCCTAACTTTAGAAAATATGAAGAACATTTAAGAGATTTCTTTGAACCTAAAATATTTTTTGCAAAAATACTGGTTTATGGTGCAAGATTTATAGGAGACAGATTTTCTTGGATAACTCCCAAAGAATTGTACTTTGATCCAGATTGGATATTTTAGAGCAGAATATCATTTAATTATTTTTTCTATAAGCAAAACTGCCGAGACAGCAGGTCCAAAATTGCTATATCCCTTTTTTGAAACTATTTCCCAACCAAGCTCTTTATCATCTCTCATTTTCATAAGTATTTCTTCTGGATTCTTTACATAATATTTCGGTAGAAGTTTCTGAATCAATTTTGTTATCTCTTCTTCTGGATTTGTCATAACTATTATTTTCGTATCTTCTTTCAGACAGTCATCTAAATTATTGACTATTTCTTTTACAAGTGGGGCATTTAGCTTAAAGAGCTCTTCATGCGTTTTTATATTTTGATCCCGAGCAAAACCTGCAGTTATTATTATGAAATCACATGGTTCTAATTTGGTTGTTATCTCTGTTTTTATATTCAATCCTTTGCATGCATGCTGCAAATCAAGTATATCGCCATCAAGATTTTTTATATCTGAAAGTATGAGTTTTTCCGGCTTTAATCTTAAAAGCATCAAAAAAGCTACTTGGGAACCTAATCTACCGACACCTACTACCATTATTTTCATTTTAACTCTTTAGATACATGGAATAGTTTATATTTATTTTTGATTCTTAAACCAGTCTATAGTTTCCTTTAAACCAGTTCTAATATTATAACTAGGTTTGAATCCGAGAATTTTATTAGCTCTTGATATATCAGCTAATGAATGGATTATATCCCCTTCTCTTGGCTTTTCATGCAATACTTTTGCTTTAGAGTTTGTCAATTCAATTATTATATTTGCAAGATTATTTATGCTAGTTTCTACTCCTGAGCCTATGTTAAATTCACCAGAACCTTTTTCAGCTGCTAAGGTACAAGCATTAATCACATCCCTTATATAAATAAAATCTCTGGTTTGATTTCCATCGCCAAAAATAACTAAACTTTCATTTTTAAGTGCCTTATTAATGAAAATTGGTATTACAGCAGAATATGAAGAATTTAGTTTCTGCCCAGGTCCATATACATTAAAGAATCTTAAAGATATCGTATTAAGACCATCGTCCCTAAAAGTTTCCATAATTTTTTCAATAGTTAGTTTTAAGATCGAATAAGACGTTTTTGGAATTAAATACATGAATTCTTTTTTTGGATTTTCTGGGTTATCTCCATAGACTGCTGCTGAGCTTGCAAATATAACCTTTTTAACATCGGCATCTAAGGCGGCCTTTAAAACATTATAACTTCCAACTGCATTATTTTCAATATACTCTAAAGGTTTTCTTATGCTATCCTCAACTGAGATTAAACCAGCAAAATGAAATACTAAATCTATACCTTCTAATTCCTTTTTTAGGAGTTCTAAATTTTTTATGTCTTTACCTGCTTTTATATCAAAGATTTTTATATTGTTATTCTTTGATAAAAATCTAGCAAGATTGCTACCTATAAAACCTTCCCCACCAGTAATAAGAATATTCTTGTTCGTTAACATAATGTAAAATTTATTTAAATTCTAATTTATTTAAATACTTCTTATGAAGTTTTTTGCAGTAATTCCAGCTTATAACGAGGAAAAGACAGTAGCAGACATAGTCAAAAGAGCAAAAAAATATTGTTCTGTTATTTTAGTTGATGATGGTTCTAAAGACAGAACAGCCGAATTAGCAAAAAAGGCTGGGGCAATTGTAATTGAACATGAAGAAAATAAAGGTTATGGAAAATCTTTGATCGATGGTATTAACGAGGCTATAAAAAGAAAATCAGATTTTATTATAACCTTAGATGCTGATGGACAACACGATCCTGATGACATACCAAAGTTTATTGAAGCATTAAGAAATGGATATGATGTTGTTTCTGGTTCAAGATTTATTTCTGGGAAAAGCTGGGGTACATGGAAAAGACATACAGCAATTAAACTATTAACCTATCAGGCAAGACTATTCACTGGATTAAAACTTACAGACATTCAATCCGGTTTTAGAGGTTACAACTGTAGAATATTTAATAAAATTAATCTTAAAGATAAAGGCATGGGATTTTCCGTTGAATTACCAATAAAGGCAAAAAAATTAGGTTATACTTTTACAGAAGTATCAATAAATATTAGAAAACCGTATGAAATAAAAACTTTCTGGCATGCTCTTAAACAAGGAATTGAAGTTGGCTTATCAATAATTAAACACAGTTTATTTTATTAATTCTTTCATACAGGCGTTTCACATTCTTTTCTAAAGTGAAATTATCAATTATATATTTCCTTCCATTTTTTCCCATTTTTCTTCTTAAATTAGAATCCTTCATTAACTTTATAATAGCATTTGCTATTTCTTTAGGATTATTATTTACAGCAATACCAGCTTTAGAAGCTTCTGCTATCTTTTCCATTTCCTTCATTTTAGTGCTTATAAAAGGCGTTTCACAAGACATAGTTTCTAACAGTTTTATTGGTATAGCATAGTCTAAACCAATATTTTGTTTTAATGGTATTATGCTTATTAAAGACTCGGATATAATTTTTGGTATTTTTTCTCTTGAAACAGGACCGAAAAATTCAATGCTTCTGGAAATTCCAAGTTTCTTTGCTAAGGTTTCAAGCTCACTTAAATTCTCCCCCTCACCAACTAATTTTAACTTAACATCATATCGTTTTGTAACATACTTCACAGCTTCTATAAATTCTTCAAGAGATTGACCAGTTCCTATATTTCCCGTATAAACAATCTCATTTTTTCTTTTGACTTTTCTTGGCTTGAAAAAATTTACATCAATCAAATGAGGGAAAACCATAGCATTTATCTCTTTGTTGTACTTGCTCATTATTTTCTCTTTCAAAGTTTCACTAAGAAAAGTTATCATGTCTGGTTTAGTCCAGTTTAAATTTTCTATAAAGTTCGCAATCTTAAAAGTCAGAGTTCCTTTTTTAATGTAATTAAGTCTTACAGCATTCTCTAACCAAGGATCCCTAACATCTAATATCCATATCTTTTTGTAAAATAACTTTACGACAAAACCACACAAACCAACAAATGTTGTTGGCGTTGTTGTAAAAATAACGTTATACTTCCTTCCATTGACTATGCACCAAAACAAGGCTAAGAAAGGAAATATAATATAATTAAGAACTCTTTGAGCATTACTTGGATTTTTTTGGGGCTGATACGTCCATAATCTTACTACATTTATGTTTCCAATTTTTTCTTTAGAAATAAATCTATTATCTATTTTAAAAAAACCATATGGAAATGAGGGTGGTGGGCATAAAACAGTAACATTATACCATTTTGATAAACCTTTAGCTAAATCTGTTAATCTCGATGCTCCTCCAACTCTTTCAGGAAAGAACCAGTGAGTTATTAATAAAAGTTCTTTTTTCATAAGAAGTCTTGTTTTATCATATTAATAAATTTTTTCTTTCAAATATTTTTCATAATTTTTTTATAAATCTCACTTTCATAGGGATTTTTTTCTATAAAATTAGATGATTTGATTTTTAATTTTCCTTTTTTATCTAAATCTAGAATGATATCAACAATTTTTTCTGCTGTGTTTCCTTTACCAAAAGGATTTTTATTAGGTTTAATACTTTCTCTAAAATTTTTTCTTTCAAAAATATTATTTATGTAGTTGATTATTTTTTTAGTATCAAGTCCTACAAGAACATTTCCTCCTACCATAACAGTTTCAGGTCTTTCTGTATTGTACCTAAGCGTTAAGCATGGAACTTTTAACAAACAAGCCTCTTCTTGAATTCCGCCAGAATCTGTTAAAATAACTTTGGCATATTTCATTAAAGAAATGAAATCAACATAACCAAACGGTTCTGTTATTATTAAATTTGACTTTTTTTGAATTTTATTCCATAATCCAAATTTAATAAGTTTATCTTTAGTTCTAGGGTGTATTGGAAAAACAATTTTATATTTTGTATTCTCTAAGAATTTAATTATTTTTTTAAGATTCTCTTCCTTATCTACATTTTCTGGTCTATGTATTGTCAGGACTGCATAATTTTCTTTTTCAATTTTCAATTTGTCAAGTATTTCAGTTGAATTCTTTTTATTTATCCTTTTTAAAGAATCAACTATAGTGTTTCCAACAACAAATATTTTTTCAGAGTCAATATTTTCATTTTTTAAATTTAATGCAGATATTTCAGTTGGTGCAAATAAAACTTCAGACGAGTGATCAGTAAGTACTCTGTTTATTTCTTCCGGCATTGTTCTATCAAAGCTTCTTAGACCGGCTTCTATATGGCCAAAAGGTACACCTTGTTTTATAGCAGCTAATGCAGTTGCCAACACAGTGTTTGTATCACCTTCAGCCAATACTATATCAAAGTTATTAGATGTGATAATATTTTCAAGTAAAATAAGGGCAGATGCTTTTTGTTGTGCATGCGTGCCAGAACCTATATTTAAAGTGTGATCAATCTTTAAGAGATTTAAATCATCTAGAACTTTTTGCATCAATAAAAAATCATAATGTTGACCAGCATTAACGACTGAAAAATCTATACCACGCTTTTTCAGCTCAGAAATTATTGGCGCTACTTTTATTATTTCAGGCCTTGTACCAAAAACAACACAAACTTTCATTCTTCACCACTTTCCACTTTTATTATCTCCTAAAAGCACAAAATTGAATCCATAAGATTCCCAAAGATTTCTATTCATACAATTTTTCGTATCAATTATTATCTTATTTCTAACCAGATTTGCAATGTTTTTTGGATTAATATTTTTGTATTCTTCATGATCAACACAAACAGCAATACAGTCAGCATCTTTAATAGCATCTTCAAGATTATATAATTCAAACTCATAATCTTTTACATAGGGATCGTGTGCGTTAACAGTATAACCTGATTCAATTAACAATTTTATTATTTTCGTTGATGGACTATCTCTAATATCGTTTATATTTGCTTTATACGACACTCCTAATAAAGCAATTTTTGGATTTTGCAAGTGGTTTACATATTTTTTTATTAATTTAACTGTAAACTCTGGCATAAAATCATTTATTTCTCTAGCAGTTTTTATTATTCTTGATCCATTAGGAACACTTTCAAAAATAAACCAAGGATCCTTAGGTATACAATGACCTCCTACCCCAGGACCAGGAGAATGTACATTAACTCTAGGATGTTTATTAGCAAGTTCTATTGCTTCCCATACATTTATTCCTAGTTTTTCAGAAATTATTGCAAGTTCATTTGCTAAGGCTATATTTATATCTCTATATGTATTTTCAATCAGCTTTACAGTTTCAGCTGTCGTTGAATCTGTTAAGTAGATTTTACCTTTTACAAAACTAGAGTATAATTCTTTAGCCATTTCTGAAGACTTTCTGTTAATACCTCCTATTATTCTATCATTTTCAACAAGTTCTTTCAACAAGCTACTAGGAAATGCTCTTTCAGGACAAATAGCAACATACAAATCTTTTTCAGCTTTTAATCCAAACTGCTCTAAAATTGGCACTACAACATTTTTTAAAGTTCCTGGTGGGACTGTTGATTCTAAAATAACGATATTTTCACGTTCTAACACTGAAACTATGCTAATTGCTGCAGATTTAACATAACTTAAATCGCACACTGTAGCTTTTTCATTAAGTGGAGTTGGAACGCATATGATAAATGCATCTGCTTTTTCTGGTGTATTGCTTGTTATAAATCTTTCAGAATTTACCGCCTCTTCTACTAGTTTATTTAAACCAGTTTCGGGAGAATTAAATTTTTTATTTTTTATACTGTCTATTATCTTTTTATTTATCTCAACTCCTACGACATTATAACCATTCTTTGCAAACAAGCATGCTATAGGAAGACCTATATATCCTAATCCAATAACACAAATTTTTTTCATTTTCTCGCCACATTTCAATTATAAATTAATCTATTGTTTATTTCACTTTAAAAATATTAATATATCTTCTTATCAAAGGTTCTGATTTATCATTCGTCTCTAGTACCAACATTTATACCAATATCTTCTAAATTTAATAAGTTTTCAGGACTAATTTTACCTAAAATAGTTAGATCTACCATATTTTACTATTAAACAGTAAGAAATAAAAACCTTTTGTCAGGAGATATTTTTCAGCTTTTTAACAACATCAAAAGATGTTTTAGTTGCAGCTATGCACTCATCTAAAGTTATTTTTTGAGCTTTTTCACCCTTTATGTTTTTTACAAATTCTATTAATTCCTCAAAGTGTCCTTTATCTTGTTTGGAAAGCTTTATATTACTTTCTTTAAAGCCAAAGAAATTTAATTCTTTCCAATCATCGATTATGGCAGCACTGCCACCTCTAAATATCTCTATTCTTTCCTTTGGCATGTCTCTGCTTCCAATGCTAGTATAAATTAAATTTGCAATTGAACCATTTTCATATTTCAGAACAGTTATAAAATTATCCTCAGGTTTGACATTTTCTTTATCTGATTTTATATTTTTGGCATCTACTTCAACAACGTTTGAATTTATAAAGAAATTAAATAAATCAAAAAAATGACAACACTCGCCAATTACCCTTCCACCACCTTCTACAGGATCGTATACCCATGATTCAGGTGATAGTTCTCCAGCATTAACAGTATAATTAATTATAAAAGGTCCTTCTTTTTTATCTAAAACTTCCTTAGCTTTTATTGAAAGCGGCGAAAATCTTCTGTTGAATCCAATCATAAAATTAACTTTAGTTTTTTTAAGAACATTTACTAATTTTTCTAAATCCTTTTCATTTGTTGCCATTGGTTTTTCCATGAAAATATCCTTATGTGCTTTTGCTGCGGCTATTGCAATTGGTACATGAAGATTATGCCTTGTAGCTATCAAGACAACATCAATGTTTTTATCCTTTAATACTTCCTTATAGTTTGTGGTTGAGTATCTAGCATTGTATCTTTTTGCTACTTTTTTAGAATTAAATGGAGAAGCAGTAACTATTGCGCGTATAGTGTATTCATTCATTTTGTTCAAATTAGGCAAATGAAAAGAAGAAGTAAACATGCCAGCTCCTACTATTGCAATGTTTAATGAATTCTTTTTTCTAAAATGAGGGCTAACAATTATTTTCTTTATAGGTTCTTCCTTTTTATACTTGAAAAGAATTCCTATATCATTTTTGTTTAGGAGTTCTTTATAAGCTTTTTCAGCCTGTTCTATGTTAAAAATCTTACTAATAAGAGATTTAACATTTATTTGCTTTTTAGATAGCATTTCAAGAAAAGCCCTCATATTTCTGTTTTCAGTCCAACGAACATATGAGATAGGATAATCAAGGCCCTTCTCTTCATATAAAGGATCGTATCTGCCAGGGCCATAAGATGTAGAAATTAAAAGTTCTAATTCTTTCTTATAAAAAGGTTCTCTAGGTATTTCCATTCCAACATCTCCAACCACTACAATTTTTCCTCTTTTTCTGCAAAGACTTATTGCTAACTCTAAAGGATCACTAGTTTTTGATGCAGCAGTTATAATAACAGCATCTACACCTATGTTGTCTGTAAGTTTACCTATTTCTTTTAAAGCATTTTTAACAGTTACAGCCTTATCGATTTTAAAACTTTTTGCTAAAGAAACTCTTCCCTCATCTATATCTATTCCTATTACATTACAACCAGCAGCTTTTATCATTTGAACTGTTAACAAGCCAATTAAACCTAGTCCAATAACAGCAACATTATCACCTATAGTTGCGCCACTTCTTCTTATGCCGTGAAGTGCTATTGCTCCAACAGTTGTAAATGCTGCTTCTTCAAGACTTACATTTAAAGGAACCTTAGCAACAAGATTTTTAGGTACAAAAACATATTCGCTATGGGTAGCATAACCTACGCCGCCGCATGCAACACGGTCACCAACACTAATTCCACTTACATTTTTTCCTACAGCAACAACAATACCAGCAGAGCTATAACCAAGTGGGATAGGACCAGACAGTTTTGTTTTAGCTAGTTCTATTGTTTTTGATAAACCCTGTGATTTAATCATATTTATTCCCATTTTTCTAAGTTCAGAATTTTTTAATGCTAGAGTTATTAAACTTTCAGACCCTCTTTTTATTGAACTAGTTTCAGTACCAGAGCTTATTAGTGAATAAGAATTTGCAACTAATACACCATTATCATGGCATGTTGGTTCAGATACATCTTCTATTATTATATCACCTTTCTTTGCAAAAATTTGCTTCATTTTATCACTTTTTATATTGTTTTGTAAGTTTTATAAACTTCATAATAATTTCTTTTTAATTAATATTAAAAGATTCTTCCAGCCATAAAGCCAGAAATTTAAAGCTTTTGTAAATCTATATTCAGTTAGTATATCACAAAATATATGAAGTATAGGGCCAATAAGCAATAAAAAGTTTTTCATGTAAAGTTCAAGCAATATACATATAAATAAAAATATTAAGTTATGAAAAATAGCAAACTTAAAAACCTTATCTCTTTTGTAAAAATAAATGTTGTAAGCCTTTGAAATGTTTCCTTTGAAAAACTCTTTTTTAACTCTCTTTGTAAGAGAATTATTTGTAATTAAAACTGCAATTGCATGATCAAATGCATCTATAAAAACTGTTAAAAAAACAGCCCAAATCAAGATATTTATACTTAGATTAAAGAAAAAAGAAAGAATAACAAAAGATAGTATTGTAAGAAGTATATGTGTTGTTGGTCTCATAATTTCACTTGTCTACATTATCATAGCCGTAAATATGATAATACGGTAGCAAATAATGTGGATCTAAACCATCCTTTAAGCCACGCGTCATGTATGTTGTAAAATTTGTGAAATATCTAAGTTTTTGCCTGGCAATCATGCTTAATAATCTTCTACTAAATGTTAGAAAGTAAGCTTTGTATTGTAAAAATTCTACTTCTCTTGGTGATAAATCTTTCAATTTCACAACAGCATCAAAAGTTATGTTATCTGCCTCTTGCCAACGTTTTTCATCTATAATACCGCCGTACTGTACAACTAGTTTTTTACCTTCTTCAGTAAATGGTTTAAACACAAAAAATGCAGATCTATTGGCGTCAAGTTCTAATGCTAAATTAATTGATGTGTTAATAGTTTTACGAGTTTCCGCAGGCCCGCCAAGTATATAGAATGCTGTAAGTCCAATACCATTATCTTTACACATTTTGACAATTTTTTTAATCTGTTCAGTGGTAATATTTTTTTGGTATATTTTATTTCTAATAAAAGAATCACCAGCTTCAATTCCTACTCTTAAAAGAGCACAACCAGATTTGCTTAACATTTCTATTTTTTCTTTATCTAAGTTATCTATTCTTGAAAAAGCACTATATCTATACTTATCAGCTATGCCTAAGCTTCTATATTCTCTGCAGAATTTTTCTAACCAGTCTTTATTTATAGTGAATACCTGATCAAACAATTGTGCAAGCCTCATTCCTCTTTTTTTGTACTTATCCCATTGGTATGCTATTTCTTGTGCATATGCTATAGGATCTCTAAATCTGAAATAGGGGCCACTTACTGCTTTTGCAATACCATGTGCATCACAATATGTACATTTATAAGGGCATCCTTTAGTTCCAATAATATAAAGCATACCCAAATAATAGAAATATTTATCAAGATCTTCCCAAAGGTCCCAGTTTGGAACAGGAAACTGATTAATATTTTTTATAAAGCAACCACCAGGATTTCTTATTTGTCTTCCATTTTCTTTTGCCCATATACCACTTATACCTTTTACACTCTTTCCTTTTTCAAATCTATCTAAAAATTTAGTTAACGCAAATTCTCCATCGCCGATACAAACAGCATTTATTTGAGGTATATCTAAAGTTTCTTGAGGATATATTGAAGCGTGATAACCACCAACAATAATAGGGAGATTGTATTTTTCCTTTATTTCTTTAGCTATCCTTTTGACATATTGCATATACATTGTGTTGCATGACATACCGATTATGTCGGGTTTATCTTTCTTTATACCCCTTCTTAAATGTTCTTCCCAATGCTTAGTATGAAATGTTAAGTCTAAAACGGTTGCTTTATGATTTGTTCTTTCATTTAGATATGTTGCTAAGTTTGTTATTGCAATATCTAGTGCACTAAAGTCTCCACCAAGCAAGGCATTTATGAATTGCATTTTCATATTAAGCAAACCTCTTTAGTTTTGTCATCATTTTTCTAATTCCTTTAGTTGAAGTTACATGTTTAAATGTATATTTCCAGCGTTTTGGACTAGTGTAAAATTTAAGTAAAGCTATTTTTTGTAATTTCTTTAATTTATTAATATCTAAGTTCTTATCATAAAAAGCACGTTTAGAGTAATAATCAAAATCACTAAAATCTTTACTTATAGTGTAATTTTCTTTAACAATATCATATAGCCTTGTTTTTGGTAAAGGCGTTGTAATAGAGAAAGTTATTTCATTTGCATCTAATGACAATGCAAAGTTAATGGTTTTCCAAATCTCTTCTTCAGTTTCTGTTGGAGCCCCTAACATGAAAAAGCAAAGTGTATTTATTCCAATTTCTTTAGCCATTTTTACTACTTTTCTAGCATCTTCAAGTCTTATTCCCTTTTGATATATTTCATCTAAAATTCTTTGTGAACCTGATTCTATACCTATGTGAAGCTCACGTAAACCGGCTTTATACATAATTTGCATTAATTCTTTATCGATTGTGTTTACACGAGAGTTACAGCCCCAAAGAATTCCTAAACCTTCTTTATTTAATAAATCACAAAATTTTATAATCCAATCCTTATTAATGGTAAAAGTATCATCATGAAAGAATATGCCATCTAGCTCATATTGATTTACAATTCGATTAATTTCTTTAATAACGTTTTCAGGACTTCTTTTTCTTACCACATCTCCAAATAAAGTTCTTAAAGTTGGTTGACAAAAAGAACAGTTAAAAGGACAACCACGTGATGCTATAATATTTGTTCCGCGCAAATTAACATCAACACTATCAAGTAAATGCCAGTTATTTATGTATTTTTCCATTTCAAGTAAATCTCTTGAAGGAAAATTCAAACTATCAAGGTTAACAATTCTTGGTTGTGGAGGATTTTTATATATTTTACCATTTTCTTTATAAAATATACCTTTAACTTTTCTTAAATTTGGAAAATTTTCAATTAAATTTTTAACAATTTCTTCACCCTCGCCAATAGCAACTGCATCTACGTTATTTATTAAGGTTTCAGGCATAACAGTGGCATGCGGCCCACCAGCAATAACAAAGATTCCTAATTTTTTAGCAATTTTAGCAATTTTTAATCCATCATTGAACATTATCGTGTCAAAGTATATACCAACTATATCTGGTCTTTGCTCAGTTAGAAAGGTTTTTACATATTCAAATGATGAATTAAAAGTAGTGTCTAATATGCTAACATCAACATTAGGCATTCTCCTTATATGTGAGGCAATATAAGCTAAACCTAATGGCGGATCTCCAGATACGTACTTAAATCGTGGATATATCAAACATATTTTCATTTCAAAAACCTTTTAATATGAAATCTGCTGTTTTTTGGCCACTTATTAAGGCTGTACTCATTGTTCTAGTTGTTGGATGTTCTCTGTATGTACCAGTCAAATAAATATTTTCTGAAATTTTTATTGGTGGGTTTTCATAGTTAAATGAATAAAATGGCGTGGCATACTTTATTTTTATTAATTTCGTCCATGTAGCCTTGAAGTTGGGGCAAAAAGTTTTTACGTCTTTTAAATATTTATTTCTTATCTCCCTTTCTGATAACTTATAAAAAGCATCTTTACTATCCAAATAAGTAAAGAAATAGTAAAGATATTCACCATTAATTCCACCTTCTGGGTAAAGCACTGTATGATTAAATATTCCACCAAAACTGAGTCTGGGTTTTATAAATACATTCCAATATTGATCTGAAATAAGATTTTTAGAACCTACAACCATTGATATAACAGATTTATATTTAATTTTCTTTAATTTGTTTTTAATGTTAAGTGGTAAATCTGATATTTGTGTTAATATTTCTGGAGGTATGCTACTTATAATTTTATCAGCTTTAATGACTCTTTTTCTTTTCTTGTATAAAAATTCAACTCTATTATTTTTTATTCTTATTACTTCTGAATTAAGCATGATTTTTCCACCACTTTTTTTTATGTAATCAGATATACATTCGACTAGTTTATGTATCCCACTAGTTAGATATGAATATTTTTCTCTATTTACTGCAGCTTCATGAAGTCTACTACCAAACCATTCAATATCAACAGAAGAAAGTGATCCAAATTTAATTTCTGCTAAATTATTAAATAAAATATCAGTAATATTTTCACCAACAAAATCTTTTAACCATTTATCAGCTCTTCTTCCCTTTAAGTTACTCCAGTCTCGTTTAATATAGCAATACAAACCAAGTTTTATAAAACGAAGTTTGCTAATAAAACTAAACGGTTTAAATCCAAAAATATGCTGTGGTTTTGTTAGAGGATAGCATTCATTATCAAACCAAAAGGCTATATTTACATTTTTCCACCATAATGCATTTTCTAAATTATATTTTTTGATAAAATGAAGCGTAGTTTTATCAACATTCATTATATGATGATATGTTATCGGAATCCATTTATTCCTATAAAAGAATGATTTAGCATTACCGCCTAGAATACTGTCCCTTTCAAGAACTATTACATTATATTTTTCAACTAATTTTTCTGCTGCTGCAAGTCCAGATAATCCACCACCTATAATAACAACTGTCTCTTTATTTTTCATTTAATCAATTACTTCTTAAATTTTTAAATATTTATTTTTTAAATCTTAATCCCCAAAGCAATCTTAAAATAGTTATAACTTCTTTAAAGCCTCTTAAATTCCAGCCAACCTTCGTTTCACCCATATATCTTTTACGGAATATAATAGGTACTTCACTAACATTTGCTTTGGATTTATAAACAATTTCAATAATTATTTTATATCCTTTAGGTTCAAGATGAATTTTATCAAAAACACTTCTTTTAATTACAGCAAATCCAGACATAGGATCTTTTACTTTTAAACCAAGTATTATTCTAGGCATAAATCTAAAAGCTTTGCTAACTATTACTCTTGATAAAGGATCTTCTGATCCGCCGCCATGTACAAATTTTGAACCGATAACAATATCATATTCACCAATTTTTTTCAACATTTCTAGAATATACTTTGGATCATGTGAACCATCGCCATCCATTGTAACTATTACATCACCTTTTGATTCTTTCAGACCTTCTACTATAGCGTTTCCAAGACCATCTGATTTCTGTTTTATAACTTTTACACCTTTAATTACAGGTGTAACATTACTTTTATCAACAATGATAATTTCATGTTTAATTTTCTTCAAATATCTATTTACTTCATTTACAACAATGTTTATTGCAGGTTCATTTTTTGTAGGTATTATTACTGATACGAACATAAGAAGTATATGATAAAAATATATTTAAATTACTTCCTAAACAATTTGCTCTTTAAATAGATTAAAGAAACTGAAGTAAAAATGAGATATGAAAATATTGTTGGTATTAAATCTCTTAGGTCAACTTGAAGGACAGAAAGAACAGCAATATAATAAATAGGAATTGATATCAAGTAAAAAGTATTTCTATTTTTCCTTGACAAATAAAAACCAAGAATAGAAAGAATAACTATGGGTATGTTAATTATTCCAATTAAAATAATATAAAAAATATTCCATCTAGGCAATAAAAATATTAAAAATGGTAAACGTTTTACTATACTGCTAATATACCAAATAGGATCATTTTTTATGACTTCAAACGTCTTACTAAGGAACCAATTATCATATTCTAGAGTACCAAGCCTATAATTTACTCCTTGGCTACGCATAAATTCATCAACTTTATCATCTTCAAGAAGAGCTCCCCATTTATTTTCATATTCACCTATAGCTATCCAGGTTCTTACTCCAGAACCAGTTCGAGGCGTTATCATAATATCACCTGTCATATGGTAATAATAAATTGTCCATGGGATGATTATTACAAATGCAAAAAACATTATCAATATTAAAGATTTTAAAGATTTTTTAATATCTTTTGTATTTATGAAATATACTAAGCATAGTGGTATAGCTAACAACAGGACAGTTGCTTTCATATAAGAACTTATACCAAACATAATTCCGCATAAAATTAGATATTTTAATTTTTTATTGAAAACCCATTCTATAAACAAGTATACAGGTACAATTATGAAAAAAGACATGACAGCATCATGTATTACTGCTATACTCAATCGTACTATTGGAGGATATATTGCATATAAAAATGCAGATAGCAGTGCAACATCATTTCTATTAAAAATTCTTTTTACAATAAAGTAAATAAAAAATACAACTATAGAATCTAGCACTATTTGAAGTGTTTGAAGAAATATGTATCGTTGCTGATTGAATAAAAGATATGTAGATGACAAGAGCAATAAATAGCCAGGTGATATATAAGTTGTTGCAGTTCTTAAAGTCTCATTTTTTGGTGCAGGTATATCTTCAAAATCAATTAATTTTCTATTTTTTATCTGTTCATTATATAAAAACATAGTGTAATTGTTATATCCTCTATAATCTGTAGATTGCGGGTCATAACTTTCAACAATACCTTGTCCTGCTACAATATGACGAGCCACTTCACCGTACATTATTGATATGCTAGATGCAAAGTATTCATCATGATAGAAATATAAGACCAATGCGCGTACAGTAAGTGCAAGAATAAATATTATTGCTAGTATCTTTTTAATTTTATCCATTTAACTACCTTATATTTATTTTATAATTAATATTTTTTGGCAATTTTACATTTTTATAAAATACTATTACATTAGCTTTCTCTTTTACACCATAATATTTTGAAATGAAATTATTAATTATTTTTACATTAAAGTTTTTTGGTATGGTTATAGAAACATTGTCAATTTTTATTTCATTTGAGAGTTTCCTTATTTTTATATTTTTTGCTAAATGAAAGAATAATTCAACAAAATGATTTCCTTTGCCTTTTAAATTATCTTCTATTTTTATTTCTTTTTTGTTAAATATTACATATCTCTGATGTATTACAGAATCTTTTAGTCTTTTATATCCAAAATGTTCACCTCTAAAGACAGTTTCATTTCCTTTTTCTTTAAATTGAATTAATTTTGTTTTTGTATTATTTTCCATATAAAATAGGATATCAGGATAGAATCTGTTTTGCTCCTTTTTATCAATTCTTATTGTGTTATGCATTTCTGTACTTCTGAATAAATTTCTATTTTCAGGGTCGCTAGTGTAAGTATAAGTTCCAGGATCAATAATTATGTCTTTTTTGTTTACGTTTAACTCAAAACTTAATTGATCATTATGGTTATGACTGCCTAAACCATTGGAACCAATTTTTCCACAGTGAATTATTATATAATTTTTTGAGTCTCTAATTATGTAAAGTCCACCTTCATCAAATCCTTTTGAAGTTATTTCAACTTCAGTTTTTCTAATTTTTTCAAATTTATTATAACCATTAAATCCTAAAATCCAAAAGGCTTCTTCATTAAAGTTATTGGAATATTTTTTAAATAATTTATTTTTAAACAAGACAGATCCAACTGAAAGTAAATATCTATGGTCGTTTATATCATTATAAGCAAAAATATATAGTCTTCCATTATCATTATCTCCTATTAAAGGTGCTAAACCATTTGGTTTTGTATAGTATAAAACAAAATTAATCATTTTTTCAAGTTTTTTCACAAACCAATTTGGCAAAAATTTACCATTTTTCATTAACAAAACAGTTGCAGAAAGAAAGAGCTCAGTTACTAACCTATGATAAGAAATTGAAGTTTCATGATCAATTCCATCAGCAAGAACCTGGGCTTGCATTTCTTTTTTTAATTCATTTATTCCAAAATTTACCCATTTTTTTTCATTAAAAAATAAACCGGTGTAAATCAGACCAACAATATCAGATATATAGTGATTACTCCTAATTGGAAGCCATTCAAGATTATCTCTTATGAATAAACCATGAAGATAAAGATTTTTATAAAATTCTATTTTAAAATTTTCATCTAAATCGTCTTCAAAGAAGAAATAGCCAATTATCCAGTTTACTGCTCTTATGGCAACGTCCATTGTACAACTCCAGTTAGGTCCGTATTCTACAGGATTTTTCTTTATCCAATCTAAAACAAGTTCTTTCCATTTTTCTAGATATTTTTTGTTGTTTGTATACCAATATGCCTTACCTAAAGTAGTTGAAAATTGAAATCGGGATAATTCCCACGGTACCTTTATATCAGCTTTTTTTGATAAATCAATTTTTATTTTTGTATAAAAATCTAATGGCCAAGTGTAACCAGATTTAAAGTCTTGCCTCCAATTTATATTTTTTCCTAGATTTTTATTTCCTGAACCTAGTAAGTTAAATGTATTGTTGCATATTTTATCAGCATCAACTATAGTTTTTCCAATTGATTTTTTATAAAAATTTTTAATGAATTTAACATATTTGGCTTTTTCTTTATAAGAGAAAAATAATTTCATTTTTGGTTTAAAGTTTTTTATATATTTTTCTTCTACCATTAATGGTTTAAACTTCCTGTCATAGTATCTAAATTTTGTTTCTAGAATTTTATTACTAAATTTTAACAAGTCTTTAAAATCAGGGTTTGTCGTTCTGTATATTTTAAATAATAATTTCTTGTTCATAAGAAAATATTAACTTTATAATGTATTAATAATTTTATGATATTAATTAATAGTTAAGCCACAGTTTCCTTATAAGTCTCATGACTTTTATAGTAGGATCGTAACCAAATAAGTTATGGTTCCATTTAAATTGAAAATATTTTTCAGGTAAGTACATTCCTGTTTTTAATAGTAACCTTTCAGCAGAATTTTCTACAGAGTCAAGTAATCTTGATACATTTTCCATATATACGCTAGTATCGGATATGTTTTGTATTCTCTTTCTCATTTTTTCATCGAACCATACTTGCTTATTCTCACCTATAAATGAGAAGCTAATCCAATCTTCTAATTTTTTAGGTTCTATAAAGGAATATAAATCAGAATATTCTTCTTTGATTATTTTGTATAATTCAGTTCCGTAATGAGGAGTTACCATGTTTACTGCGTCTATGATAGCTTCTGGATAATCATGTTTTATTCTTTTAATAACAGAGACTGTATCAAGCATCTCTTCATAAGTTTCTGTTGGAAAGCCAATCATAAAAGCATAGGCTGAAATAATATCATATTTTTTACATTTTAGATTTGACTTGATTATATCTTCTCTTGTTTGATTTTTTCTAATCATTTTTAGTATTCTATCATTGCCAGATTCTCCACCAAATTTAAGGCAATCACAACCACTTCTTTTTAGTATTTTCATTGATTTATCATCTATTCTATTGAAAGTGCTTATACATGTTCCTGCGGTATACCATTTAATATCGAGATCTGATATGTTTTTACAGATATCTATAACTCTTTTCATATCAACATAGAAGTTATCATCTCTTATCCAGATTCCATCTAATTTGAATTTTTCTACTGCATATCTAATTTTCTCAGTTGCCCTCTTAGCACTCATCGGCCTCCAGAAATGCCTTTTGATAGCAGAGTTGCAGCAAAAAATGCACCTGTTAGGGCACCCCCTGCTGGTTTCGCCAATATCTAATGTTCTTGGGCTGTTCCTAAGATAAAGGGAGTCAAAAATATAATCTTCAGCATTAATCAATTCCCATGGTGTGTCTGGAACTTCTTCCATATTCATTGGAGATCTATCAGGATTGTGTATTATCTTATGTTTTTCCTTATAAGATATACCTTTTATATCATTTAGTGATTTATCTTTTTCTAATGCTTTGACTATTTCATATAAGCTCTGTTCACCTTCAGCCCTCACTACAATATCTACGTATTTGTTTTCTAAGGTTTGTTGAGGTAATATTGTTGGGTGTGATCCTCCCCAAATAAGAGGAGCATCTGTTTTTTCTCTTACATATTTAGCAATATCTAACGCAAAGCCAATTTGAGCTCCTGTCATTGTGCTAAAACCTACACAAACTGGATTCTTTTGCAATTCTCTGTCTAAATTACTTTTCCATTTCTTATCTACTCTTTGATCTATAATTTTGATTTCATAATTTTCTTTATTTAAAATAGAAGCAGCAAACATAACACCAAATGGTGGAGCAATTGCCCCTCCAACTTCAATTCCAGTTCTTGGATAAACAAGTATAATCATTATATCACTATTTTAATAATTTTATTATAACAGGATCTAAAATTCTGTTTAATTGAAACACTATTCTTCTAGTTGTTTTATTTTTAGCTGTAAGAGCTAAACCCTTTCTTAAAGAATTAATTAAAGGAAAATATTTTTCTGGGAGATTTATATAAAGTTGAAATAGTTGTTGATATGAAATAACATCTTCACACGATATAGTCGGTATTTCATGCGTCATTTCGGTATAATAACTTTCTGAAATATCATTTTTTATCCATTTATTTTCTCTACAAACCTTTTCAAGTTCAGTTCCTTTAAATGGTGATAGAATTGTACAAAGTGTCTCATCTGGTTTCGCTTCTCTATTTAGTTTAATAGTATCCCATATCATACTTTCAGTTTCATAAGGCAGTCCAACCATGTTATATGCGCTAGTTCTCAACCCAACCTCTTTTGCTAGTTTAAACGCATTTAAAATACTTTCTTCATTCATATTTCTGTTCATAACACTATTTCTTATAAACTCATTACCACTTTCTATTCCTATATGTACTATCTCACAACCAGCATTTTTTAATGCCAAGAATATTTTTTTATCAACAACATTTGCTCTAGTCTGACATACAAATGGTAAGCCAACTTCTTTTTCATATATTTTACAAAGTTCAATTATATGTTTTTTATTGAAACTAAAAGTTTCATCAATAAATGTAAGTTTTTCTATTTTATATTTTTCAATAACATATTTTATTTCATCAATTACGTTTCTCACGTTTCTGTAACGAACATAACTACCTTTATTTTTATATAATTTTTGTAAGAAGTGGTTAATGCAATAAGAACATTGGAACGGACAACCTCTAGAAGTCATAAAACTTGCACCATTCCATTTATTATTTAAATATTCTATTTCTATGAGGTCTCTGTCTGGATAAGGTAAGGCATCAATATTCTCAATAAGTGGTCTTAAAGTATTTCTATAAATATGTCCATTTTTCTTAACCCAAATATTTTTAATTTTTGTAATATTTTTTCCATTTTCAATTGCGTTTAGAAGTTCAACAAGAGCTTCTTCACCTTCCCCTACACAAATCATATCTACATGTTTTTCACTTAAAGTTCCTAATGGATCAACAGTTGGGTGAGGTCCACCAAAAATAATTGGAATATCAAATTTATCTTTTATTTTTCTTGCCCAATCTAAACATAAAAGATATTCGCTGCTTGAAACAGAAAACCCTACAATATCAGGTTTAAATGTTTCTACTTTTTTTAGCATATGTGATGTAGATAAAAGGCCTTTTCCAATGATTTGCTCTGTTTTATAAGGAGTTAAATGAAAAAGATCTGTTTCATGACCAGCTTTTTTAAGAACTGATGAAAGATATAATAAGCCTAAAGGATGTTCACCATCTACATTACCTGGATATATAAATAACATTCTCACTTAATCAAACCTTCTTTTTTTATATTTTTCATACTTTATATACTCAAATTAGTTTGTTTTAATAATTTAAATGTTATATTTTTAGTTATGCAAAATAAAAAAGATTTTGAGATTTATTTTAAATTAATGTGGTCTAAAGGATTAAAATATTATGAAAATAAGATAAAAAAATTAGGTTTTTTTAATGGGATTATTCTTGATGTCGGCTGTGGTCCAGCAGAGTGGACTATTGCAGCATCAAAGTATAATAAACTTGTAATCGGAATAGATAAAGTGTTATATTTAGATTTGATTAATAAAAAATTATTAAAATATAAAATAAAGAATGTTAAATTTAAGGTAGCAAATGCAGAGAATATGCCATTTAAAGATTCTTCTTTTGATTATGTAATATGCTCTCTTGTTTTACCATACGTAAACAATGAAAAAGTAATGAACGAAATAAAAAGAGTTCTAAAAAAAGGAGGTAAAGCATATTTCTTACTTCACGGTTTTGGCTATTATTTATATAAATTTTTTGAAGATTTATACAAATTGAAACTTTACTCTGCAGGCTCAAGAATATTTGTTATTTTGAATACACTTGTAATTAGAAATAAAAATATGCAAACATTTCAAACACCATATAGAATAGAAAAACTTTTGAACTTTAACAATATGAAGGTTATTAAATTATCGATTGGTGGACATCCTTTAAATCCAAGAAAGACATTTTTTAGAATACCTTATACTTTTGAAATAATAGGTGAAAAAATCTAAATTAGAGATTTATATAAATTTATATATTTATCTGTCATATTTTCATAATTGAATTTTTTCTGAACAATTTCTCTATTTTTTATGCCAATTATCCTTCTTCTCCTTTTATTATCTATTAAATCTAATAGTTTTTCTGCTATTTCATCTGGATCTAAATTACATAAAATTCTTTTATCAAGAATCTCTGGTATACCTCCAACATTTGTTGCAACTACAGGTAATGCACAACTCATAGCTTCCAGTATAGTAATACCAAATCCTTCTTTCCTAGATGTAAGAACAAATATATCTGCATTTTGATATAAATCAATAATTTCTCTTTTTTGAGTCCAACCAAGAAACTTAACATTCTTTATTTTTAATTTCTTACTCATTTCATAATATTGCTTGGTTGCTCCATCACCAGCTATTATTAACTCTACATTATTTCTCTTATTTTCAACTTCTTTAAAGGTCCTTAATAAGATGTCAGTCCCTTTTATATATTTAAGATAAGACACAGTTAGTAATTTTATTTTTTCATTTGATTTTTTCTTTTTAGGTTTAAATTCTTCAGTATCTATACCATGATTAATAACTTTAATATCAGGTGGATTTTTCAATATTTTCATTACTCTTTCTCTTAAAGATTGTGAATTAGCAACAACTATATCATTATTATATAAACTTTTTTCTGAAAATCTTTTAAAAGCTAGATTATTTTCTATTTCTTCAATATCACTTCCATGGATTGTAAGAACCGATTTTGAACGCTTTAACAACCCTACAAGATATGAAACCATATGAGCATAGTTGGTGTGAACAATGTCATAGTCATTAATTATTCTTAATCTAAGAGGTGAGATAATCTTATCAAGGATGCTATTTGTTGATAAGATTTTAACATCATAACCTTTCTTTTTTAAACCCTTTTCAAGATTTTCTGAAAATGTGGTAATTCCGCCAACTCTTGGTGCTACAGATGTTAGAAGATTTATTCTCATAAAATCACCTATATTTTGGTAAATTATAATCATGAAAATAGACACGTACAGGAATTAACTCAATTGTTTTGTAATATTTTTTCCTTAGAAAGTCAGTAGGATTTTCGGTAAAATAATATACTTTTGAGAAATTATATTTTATTAACAAATCAAGTGTCGTTTTATTAAAAATCCACCACCCAGCTGCAAACTTTCCATCAAAAGAAATACCAAGTTTTTTCGAAAAATTTATAGCATTTTTAATTTTTCTTTCTTGGTCTACTTTGACTAGTTCCTTTCTAGTACAAGATAAATGTATATGCAAACCAAATTTTTGATTATTTTGCTTTAACCATTTTATTCTTTCAGTCCATTTTTTATAATATTCTTTTTTTGTCAAAGTTAATTTATATCCTAAAATTAAATTGTGCATCTTTTTTTGTAATTTGTAAGAATCTTCAGGTATGGTAATAAACCATATGAATTGGTAATTTTTATTACAAAAATATTTAATACTAGACCAAACAGTATCATCATCCAAAGATTCTGTATGAATCTGTATTGGTTTATTTAATAAATGATATACCCCTATAGCAGTCTTACCTAACATATTATCTCTTTTGTTTTCGATTCAAAATAACTAGCATGTTATATCTTATTATATAAAAAAGATAATGATAAAGGTTTAAGCTTTATAAATATTTAATCTTATTTTGATATAATGGTTATATGATATCTGAAAAAAATCTAGAGATTATATTTGTTATTTTCTTATTAGTGTTAGGGATTTACTATATTTATTTAGCATCTGGCACGCAAATGTTAGGAGAAGATGAAACATATTATTATTCCATGGCAAAGGATTTATCAAAAGGAACTTTTTCGACTCATGATCCACGTGGAGGACCGCAACCTTCTATATTTTTAACTTCAATGATAAGTTCCCTTTTCTTTATTATATTAGGCCCGTCATTAGGAATATTAAAGGCAGTAAGTGCGTTTTTTGGTTTACTAACTATATTTTTTGTTTATTTAATAGGTAAAAAATTTAATATTTATTATGGATTTTTTTCTGCATTCTTACTATTTTCAATTCAAATGTTTTCACAGTTTATGATGATAGCTTATGTTGAAATCCCAATAGCATTTTTTTCAATACTTTTAATTTATCTTTTCTTTACTATGAATACTTTTAAAAGAGCTATTTTTACTGGAATAATTTTAGGTTTTGCATATTATACTAAAACTAGTGCTCTTGTATTAGCTGTTACTCTTCTTCTCTTTGCTTTATTTCGTTTATTTTTGACTAAAGATAAAAAGTACTTTAAATTAATGTTAATTACTTTAGTAGTATTTGGAGCATTGTTACTTCCATTGGTAATAAGAAACTTGATTTTGTTTAAATATCCTTATGTAGAAGGCCTAGATATATTTTTCACATTACCTTCTGGTTATGAATGGCCAAAATGGTTAAGAGAAACGTTAAAAACAGTTTCTCCGGTAAGGCCATCACTTCAGACGTATACTTCAACATTTGGTTGGGTTAGTTTAATTTTAGGTATATTTGGCATTTCATGGCTAGGATCTAACTGGAAAAATAATAATGAAAATAATTTTATACTATTACAGTTGTTGCCTTTCTTAATTTTCATAATTATATTTAATTTAGTATACATCACTGGGCAGACCCCATTAGAGCCAAGATACCTTTCAATTATTTTCCCACAACTTGCAATGTTAGGTGGACTCTTTTTATGGAAAATGAAAGAATGGAACAAATGGCTTCTATTTTTAATTATTCCGATCTTGTTCTTCAGTCTTTATTCTGGCGTTACATCTGCAATAGGAACTTACAATTCACAACGTTATCCAGACGATTATATTGCAGCTTTAAAATGGATTAAAACTGATACACCAGAAGACTCATGGATATTCACAACTTATGGTGGTAGCCTTAAATATTTTGGTGAAAGAGACAATAAATGGGCAGGTGACATAGGAGAGAGTTTTCCAGACGTGATGACAACTACTAATGGCACTTTTATTTATGATACGCTAAAAAAATATAATGTATCTTACATTCTTATTTGGAGAAATACTGTAGCCCAGAATTATATCATTCCTGAATCTAACATTTGGGGGGTTTTTACCTATAACTTTGTAAATGTGGTAATAAATGATAAAGATAATTTCAATATTACTTTTTCGAATCAAGACAATGTAATTTTGAAATTAAAGTAATTTTGAAATAAGACATATTATTTTATTTACTTATGTTAAATAACATACGAAATCCATTTAAAATTATTTTTATATCGCCAATAGATCTTATTCTCAATATTGTTTTTATCCAATACTTTGGCCTAAAATAAAATTCTTTGTAAGCTTTAGAATACCATTTTTTCAAATCTTCTGCAGTTAATTCATCTGTTAAAGAGACTGGTACTGATTTTGACTTACTTGTTACATAACTGGCTTTATCCCAATCTTCTATCTTTATTCCTTTTTTAATTAAGTTATCAAAAAGTTCTGAACCAGGAAATGGCGTTGTTATAGAAAATTGAGCAAAATCAGCATTCAATTCCTTTGCAAAATCAATTGTTTTTCTTATAGTTTCATTTGTATCTCCTGGAGAACCTATCATAAAATAAGCAACAGTTAAAATTCTAGTTTCTTTTGTTAATTTGAATGCAGTTTTTGCCTGTTCTATTGTTATATCCTTTCTTAAATTGTCTAGAATGGTTTGATCCCCACTTTCAACACCATAAGATATGATATAGCAACCAGCTTCTTTCATTTTTTCTAAAACTTCTTTGTCAACAAGATTTACTCTTGTTTCACAACTCCAAGGTATTTTTATATTATTTTTTATTAGTTCATTACAAAATTCAATTGTTCTATTTCTGTCTATTGTGAAACTATCATCATAAAACAAAAGTTCTTTTACACCAAACTTTTCTATAAGTGTTTTAATCTCATCCACTAACATTTTAGGACTTTTAGCGACGCATCTCCTTCCGAATATTGATTTAAAACAGAAAATGCATCTATACGGGCATCCTCTAGTAGTTATCAGGGCCATGTAAGGTAATTTCTTTCCATGCGGTGGAAATGGTCTATATTTTTTAATTGGCAGAAGATTATAAGCAGGCATTGGCAACATATCTAAATTTTCTATTGGTGGCCTAGCTTGAGTAGTTATTATTTTTCCATCTTTTCTGTAGGATATTCCTAAAATATTCTCAAAGCTTTTCTTATTTTCTATAGCTTTTATTAATTCAACTATTGTTAATTCACCTTCACCAATTACAATAGCATCTATCTCTTTTACGTCTTCAAGTGTTTTTTCAGGCAGAACTGTTACATGAGGTCCTCCCATTACAATAAAACAGGAATTATTATTTTTTTTAATGGCTTTTGCCGTTCTTACAGCAGAGTTAAAAGTAGGAGTCATCGATGTTATACCAACAACGTCAGTTCCAGATGTTCTTATAGCAACTTCATTTTCATCAATTCCTAAAGCTTGAGCATCTATTATGTTAACTTTTTGACCATTTTTTTCTAATACTGCTGCAATAAAAGCTAAGCTTAAAGGAGGTTGAGAAAAACTTGTTTTAAACGGAGGATTAATTAATGTAATTTTCATAAAATCTACTTATATAAAGTTAAGAATGAAACTTTTATAAACGTTTAAATTTATTTAAAATTTTCAAATCAAAACAACTGATATTTAAAATAAAGTAAATTCCTTTATCAAAAATTTGAAATTAACTTATTATAAACTTTTAAATGTTTCATTGCTGATTTTCTCCAATCAAATTGTTTTACCCATTTAGGCCCATTTTCAGAAAATTTCTTTTTCAATTTATCATTTGTTAAAATTTTAATAATACCATCAGCAAAATCTTCAGGAGAAGTCTTTTTTACAACTATACCAGTTTCCATATCTTTAACAACTTCAGGTAAAGCCCCTTTATTAAAACAGACAACAGGAACTCCACAAGCTTCTGCTACTACTGCTATGAAACCAAATCCCTCAGAGAGGGAAGGTATTGCAAAAACATCACAAGAAGAATAAAAAAATGGTATTTTTTCTCTTGGCAAGGAGCCACAGTAAAAAATATCTTTATTTATTTCTAATCCTAATTCTTTGATTGTTGGTATTATTTTTTCAAAATCCTCTCCACCAAAAAATAAAACTGCTTCTGGAACATCTTTTTTAATTAGTTTGTAAGACTCCAGTAAGCATTTTAAATTCTTTGAGTAACTTAAGCCAATTCTTCCATACCATCCAATTATTTTTCTATCAAAAATTTTAAATTTTCTCTTCAAAATTGGTTTATAACCCTTATGAAATATATCGTGTTCAATGCCGTGATAAATAACGCTTATTATTTTTTCAGAAATACCCAAGTTAATGAGTTCGTTCTTTGTATATTTCGATGGTACAATAAAAAAAGGATATGGTGATCTTACCATATATTCTTCCATTATTGGATATAATATTTTTTCTATTTTACTTACAGGTAGGACACTCCACAACTCTCTGAAAAGTTCATGAACCATGAGTAAATAAGGTTTTCCTGACAGTTTTCCAGCAATCCATCCAGTCGTCCCTGCAATGAAGGTGTTAAATTGTAGGATGTCAACTTTTTTAGCAACTTTTAAAACTCTTGGAAACATAGTTAAACAGAAAAAGTTTCTAGATGCTGTATGTTTTTTTTCGAATGGGACATATACTCTATGGCATTGTATACCATTTATTATTTCATACTTTTTTGTTTTCGGTAACTTTGAATATATCCAATGAACTTCATTACCAAGTTTTACTAGATTTTCTCCTAAATTATGTACATAAACTTCTGCGCCCCCTTTGAAAGGGTAACCTATATCACTAACTATGCTAATTTTCATTTTATTCACAAAAAAGATAGTTTATATTTAATTCCTTCTTTAATGATAAATATTAACACTCCTAGAACAACTTTAATTCCTCTTTGAACTGAAGATACTTTTTTATAATCAACATTTACAGGCACTTGTTTAATTTTTAAACTATTTTCCACTGCAGATGCTAGCATGGAATTCTCAATTATATAACCTCCATAAACATTCATTTTTTTAACAGCATCTTTTGTTAAAGCTATTAAACCACAATTTGTATCCTTTAGTTTGGTTCCAAAAAATAAATTAAAAAAAGTTTTCCAAACAAAATTCCCTACTTTATGCCTAAAAGGTATTTTGGAGAAATTCCTATAACCCATAACAAAATCAGCTTCATTTAAGGCTATTAAAAGCTTTTTTAAATCTTTAATGGAATATTGTCTATCTGCATCAGCAATTAGTATATATTTTACTGGTCTTTTGAGAAAATATTTAAATCCGGTTTTTATTGCTTCGCCTTTACCTTTATTTTTTTCATGTGAAATAACAACTACTTTAGCTTTCTTTGCTAGCTCCGCTGTTCTATCAATAGAACCGTCGTCTACAATAACAATTTCAGAGTCTTTGAAATATTTTCTAGCCTCTTTAATAACGGTTTCTATGTTCTTTTCTTCATTATAAGCAGGTAATAGTATTCCAATTTTCATAATTTTTCACAAACTAAAATGGCAGTTACGCCTAAATAAGTTGATACCCTTTTAACTTTGAAATTAGAGTTTTTTAGCCATTTTTCAACTAATGAGGCTGATAACCATGTTGTAAATGGCATTTCTCTTTGCAGTATATATTTTTCAAAATAATATTTTACTCTATATAGACTTTTAGAGTGAGGCCATGCTAAAACAACTTTTCCGCCGCTTTTTATAACTCTACCAATCTCTTTTATAAAAATTTCTGGGTTTGTAAGATGTTCAATTAAATCAACTGCTATCAATTTATCAAAACTAGAATCTTTAAAATGTAAATTTTTTGCATCGCCTATAACAAATTTTATATTTAGATTTTCCCTTTTAGCAAATTCTTTAGCAACTTTTAACATATTTTCAGACATATCCAAAGCAACAACTTTTGCATGTCTTTTAGCAGCTTCGCGGGCAAAGAAGCCAGATCCACAGCCTACATCCAAAATACTTTCATTTTCCTTAGGATTTAACTCTTCTATACAAATTTTTTGTTTCTCTAAAGTAAATTTTCCAACACCTAATCTTAATTCTTCCCATTCATGAGCCCTTTTATCATGCCATTCAATAGCCTCATATAACTTCATAAATTTTCACTTTGTCATTTCTAAATACCTCTCGGAAATGCTCTAAACCTTCACCTTCCAAAAAGAACATTTTAGTGAAAACAGTTTCTCTCAAGTTTGGTGGTATTATTACAATAGAACTATAACCATTAGGTATCCAGACTGTCATTGGTATGCTCTGGTTTGTAAATCTTATGTTAAGTTGTTTTTCCAACGGTTTTAATCCTTCTATTATAATTTGTTTTTCTTCATTGGTAAATTTAATAGGTACAACTTGAGTATTGTTATAAATCATTATTTCATCAAATATTGCAGCATTTATGTCTTGAATATATATTGGTATTGGTATGTCGCCTGCAACGTAAAGGCTTACACTGCCATAGTTTCTAATAACTATATTACCTGAACTGTCAGTTGATCTTGATTGCTCAGTCATTTGAATATAAAGAGGGCAAGAACGGTCTGTTCTGGCATCGCATCCTATTCCGAAATACTGTAACCATTGGAATTTTCCTATTAAATCGTCAGAGGCGATCCAATAGACTTTTGGAGAGTCACCCTGATATTTTCTTATTAATTTCAAAGATTCATTTTCATCAGAAGTTACCATTATCTTTCCTAAGTCTACTATTCTATCATTTATAGTATAAAAACAGTCAAAACCACAATGTGCACCATCAGCATAGTTTCTTCTCTCAGCTAAACCAGCAATCATATGTCCAGGGTCCCACCATGTTCCAACAATAGAAAATTCTGGGGTCTTTGTTTTTAAAAATTCCCATGCACTATTCCAATTTGGATCATTATCAGGCCCTACTTGTTGCCCTACTTGTAGACCTAAGCCAAGTGCGATTATAGCTATTATTATTGCCAATCCTATTGAAAATGCTTTTAAGAAATGATCTTTTTTCGACCATTCTAACAGCTCACCAAATCCAACACTTACAACAGTTATAAACAGTATAGAACTAAATTCTGTAAATCTAATTCCTCTGAAAGTTACAACTACAGCAATTAAAAATAATGTGACTGAACAAGAAAACAAAAATAAATCTTTTTTAAAGTGCCTCCATAAACCAAAAAAGATTAATAATATGAATGAAATTAAAATCGATAAATCAATAATAGTTTCTCCTGTTACAAATCTTCCCATAGCTAAAATCCAGCCTTCCAAGTTAAAAATGCTAAAGGGCTGTAATTCTGCAATAGATACGTTTACTATCCAAGCTTCAGCTTTTTGAGCAAAACCGATCAGAGCAGATATGGATTCTAAGGGTGTTAAATGAATGTTAAAATCAGTGAGGGGTAGACTTATTATAATGAGCCCTAAAATTATTGTTAATAATATTATAATTTTTGATTTTATAGATCGGAATGCGATTTTAACTCTTTCAAAATACGTAACTTCCTTATTTTCTTTTAAAAATATTATTGATAATAAAAAGTTGACTATAACAATTCCAATGACAATTATGAATGAAAAAGAGAACATCCACCATGTGAGCATAAATCCAGTAAATCCGATTAATGCTAAAGATATAGATGAGATAGTTTTTTTTCTCATTGCGTAAATACTGAGATATATTGTAAGTATCATGAAAAAGGTAACTAACTGATCAGTATCATATGAACTTCCAAATGTTCTTACAAGGATCTGTGGGGCAGTTACCATCAAAACTGCTGCCATCAAGCCTCCATATTTATTTGACAGTTCTCTGCCGAGTAAAAATGCAGATATTGCAATTAAAGCACCGTACCATGCGGATGCATATGATGCTACTGTCATAAGGCTATATCCGAAACCCTTTACAAGCCAATATATAACGGCAGTCACATAGAACATGAATGGAGGTACCAAATTAATAGTAGTTACTCTACCTACATAGTATGTCAGTTCATCCCATAAAGGTAAATGACCCCAATCAGCAAAGTATTTCGTAAACCTGTATTGAAATATAGGATCAAATGACAATAATCTGTCAGGAACAATATTTATTGCTCTTATGTAATAAGAAAATAAGAAAATAAACACTAAGGCAAATATCCACCATTTATCCTTAAAGTAACTAAATATTTTCATAATTAACTAAGAAAAATTAGAAAAACAAATATAAAAAGGTTAAAATTTACTCTTCTTCCTCTTCCTCATCTTCATCGTCATCTTCGTCTTCTTCCTCATCCAACTCTTCATCATTCAATTCTTTAGCCATGTAATCACTATCATTCTCAATAATATAGCAACTATTTAAATCTTTCGTTAGAAGTTGGTTAGTAATAAAAAGCTTGCAATTATAAGTACAATATTTTGTATCAATGTAAACAAAGCAAACTTTCTAACTTTACCTAAACCCTTTAGATAGTTACTATAGATAACAACATAACCGAATATGAAACCTAAAGAAACAATGATTTTAAACATAAGTAAACTTGGTAAAAAGTCTTTTGCTATAAGAATTATAAACCATTCTGAAAACAATAAAACAAAAACTAATCCCGAAATTGCAATAAGGCTATAATATAAGACAGCTTTTCTTAAAACGATTTTTGCATCGCCATGTCTATTTAAACCACTCAATTCCGATACCTTAGGAAATAAGACTGTTGACAAAGAGCTTGGAATTATAGTGGTTATATAATAAAACATAAATGCAAATGAATAGTAACCTATTAATTTTTGTGAAAAAAACAAACTTAAAAGAGGTACTATTACATTAAATAGCGATGCACAGAGCTCTATTGGATAGATAGGTAAAGTAAATTTAAAAAATATCTTTTTCATATCAATTTTTTCATGAACATGAAAAGTTCTTTTCTTCAAAAAGAATAACATATTTGGTAGGTTCCCTATTAATGGACCTAAACTATAACCTAAAATCATATAAAAAAGTCCTAACGGGCTTAATAATATTGATAGTAAAAAAGATATTGTAGAATTTAAGAATTGAGATAAACTATACAACTTAAAGTTTTGAAAACCTAAAGTAATAGAGCTAAAAGTTGAAAAGAAATTAAAAGCCATTAAAAAAATACTGGCAAGAATAAGGTAATTCAAAGAGACATCTTTTAGAAAGTATAAGGCTATAGAATCTTTTAGTAAGAAAATTACTACAATTAAAACGACATAACTTAAAAATTTGATTTTTAAAAACCAATTTATAAGATGTTTTGTTTTTTCGCTTTCTTTTCCGAATTCAGCTATATATTTGATTAAACTAGAATTTATTCCTATGTCTGCTATCAAAGGTAAGAATGAAAACAAATAAATGATAGTTTTGTAAGTACCAAAATATTCAGCTCCAAGTATATTAGCAACAATTATATTAGCAAAGAAAGCAACTATACTTAAACCCAAAGTAGATAAAAAGACAATAAATCCTGTTCTAATTAATTCTTCTTTGAAAAGTCGAATTTTCATTAAATTAAATAAGGCGTTTTAGAATAAATCTATTCTTAATTTAATATAACACTGTTATAAATTATTTTTTAAAATAGAAAACTATATAAACTGGTCTTTTAAATATCAATAACATAAAAGGGTGCTTTTTTGAACAAAGGTCTTTTAGGAAAAATTAGTTTATTTTCTATAATATTTTTAGCATTTATAGTAATTTTGATTTTTATCTTGCCTACTCTAGCAGTTCCAAATTATGTCGGTAATTCTGGTTTTAACTTCACAAATGGAACAAATTACAGCACTACTAATGTTTTCTTGTTTGAGTCAAACTGGACAAATACAACTCCAG